>Ga0207421_10000044_pt1 | contig 125701 bp, 136 predicted proteins | sample SodLakKL_010_SED_4_FD_187542 | JGI IMG/M metagenome (GOLD analysis project Ga0207421, IMG submission 187542) | Alkaline sediment microbial communities from Lake Tanatar, Kulunda Steppe, Russia - 8KL_010_SED (SPAdes) (version 2) | ecosystem: Environmental > Aquatic > Non-marine Saline and... | reverse complement strand
GTGTTCTCGTCCAGGTCGTTCATCAAGGTGTAGTCGCCGTCCAAACTGTACCTTATAGCATCCAATTCGTGCCAGTCATGTATTTCTGGATTTATGACATTGAGTGTGGATACATTTTCTGGATTTTCCGCCTCTTCATAATGACCCGCCACAGTCCAGCTACCTCCATTCTCCGATGTGTAAGTGTTACCATCCCAGCTTCCACCTGCTTTCGACTCTACTACATACCAGCTTGTGTCTCCTGTAACGTCTCCTAGTTCTATATCGTCCTCACAGTATGCTGTTGCAGTGTAGCTCTGTGTGCCACCTGCAGTTATCGTGGCTGTCTCGGGTTCTATTTCTATGTAGTCTGGTGGTTTCCGGTGGCACTCACCTCCTTCCCAATAGTATCCATCCTCACATACGTACGTACAACTACCCGATACTTCACATTCTCCAATTTCAAACCATATACAATCCCCAATTCGTTCATCACAATAACAATCCCCTGACGCCGAAACGGAACACGATTCACCTTCCAAATGGGCATTATCTACATTCGGACAACTGTAGTCACAATCCGAATCATCTATCCAGCATTCACTATCGCTACACGGATAAGGCCCTCGACACAAAGGGTCTCCTTCTGCCTCACAACTGAGTGAGCCAGATGAAGTAAGACTGGCATCGTTGTGTGCATATGCCGTGTCGTTTCCGAACTCGAATTTGAGATGGTGCTCACCGGTTGTATGCACGCTAGATGTCTCGTATCCTGTTTCATTACACGAGTAGTTTTCTACATACACCGAACCCCTGCCATCACCGTAGTTCAGCCACTCGTGGTCAACGTATTCTTCGCCACACTCAAGCTCGATGAACTTGAGGTCGTGGTTCTCGGTTTCATTATCCCACGTTGTGTTGACTGCCGTTATGTTGAGATCTGCTTTGCCTGTTGTATTGAACTCAACCGTCCAGTTGCCTCCAACCACCGGGTAACTCTGTACATTGAGCACCGTTATACTTACTTCGAAGACCTCTTCAGAGAGGCTTGGGACGTTCCATTCTATGATATCGTAGTTCCCCGTGTCCGTTGTGTCAAGGTAGTTTACATCGTATTCTGGATCGTCTGTAACATCAACCCGGGTGTCGTTAACAAGTCTGTATAGGGTAGGCTTCTGATCCGTCTCGGGTATTGTCGTGTTCGTATATACGTCGCTGTAGGAAAGAGGTGCATCCGATCTGACCGTTACCCTCTTGCCGTTTTCTATATCTTCTTCGATCTTTTCCGGTGGTTTCGTCTCAAATAATATACCGTATTTCTTCATCTGACCCGGGGGTATTCTGGAATATATCGTGGCTTTATTTTCTAAGAGTTCAAAATCATCAACATCCCTCATTGTAGGGTGCAGTTCCCTTGCCTCAACATTTTCAATTCCTTCGGGAAGAGGAATAGATATATCAAAATCCGTCTCCGTTTCATCATGGTTCTTTCTCACAACTTCCTTTTTCCACTGTATAGGTTTACCGACGATGGCCCTCCCCTGGACTGTTCTGGGAAGTACCTCCACGGTTTCTGTCGCAGACACTGCTTCGAGAGTATCTGTTCCAGGAAACCTCGCTGTTACTTTGTGTTCCTCTGTAGTCATATCAGAAGTGTTGTGGTATGCAACCAATCCTTCGCATGCCGGGATAAATGTTTCCACGGTTTCGCCGTTTATCAAGAATTCGACATCTTCTCTCATGATCAGTTCGTCGCCATGGGTTAAAGAGGCTACTGCTGTCATTGTTTCGCCCATCTCCACATCTCTAACTTCCAGATCCATGGAAACCTCCCCTGGCACAAAGACCTCAAATTCTGAATAGGAGGAAGATTCGCTCGCTTTTTCGGAACCTGAGTATACAAAACCGATCGAATGTTTTCCTGGATCAAGATCGGATGTACTGTAGTCCACATATACATGACCATCGCTATCTGTGGTTTTTTCCCCTATGAGTTCATCATTAACATACACTTCGATGGGTTCACCGGATACACCTGTTCCGTCTGTGTACTCCAAGAGACCCTCTGCAGTTACATTGGATCCTCTGACCACCCTACCATCGGAATCCATGGAAAGAACAGTTTCTCTTGCATCTTCCAATGAAATTTCCAGGCTGTCCTCTCCTACAACCTCACATCTATCTCTACAACTGTAGGCAGTTGCATCAACACGGACAGATCCATCTACATCGGGAATCTTCCAGGAATAGATGTATTGTCTTCTGTTGATCCTATCCATCTCCCTCTGTTCATCAAAAACGGTAAGATTCACTTTATCTACAAGACCAGGAGTCTTGGTTATCTCCACCTGAAAATCAATATGATCACCCGGACTGCCTGCATAATCAGAAGCATCCATCTCTACGGATACGTCGTCGGAAACGTACTCGTAGTCCACTTCGAGAACCATACCATGAACAAGAATAAATGATCCCACGGGCTCGGTGTATTCGTCTTCTGTTTCATTGTCTGTTATGTTTTCTTCCACAGGTTTTTCGTAGGTTACGTTTTCTGTGATATTTTCCTCGGTGATGTTTTCGGGTATTTCATCCTCGGTTATGTTCTCTTCTGTGATGTTTTCGTAGGTTACGTTTTCTGTGATGTTTTCTTCCACAGGTTTTTCGTAGGTTACGTTTTCTGTGATGTTTTCGGGTATTTCATCTTCTGTTATATTCTCTTCGTCATCTGGATACGTATCATTAACAGACTCCGTTTCATCGGAGACATCTTCCTCCTCTTTTACTGGTTCCTCTGTTGATTCATCTTCCTTCTTCGCTTCTTCTTCATCTAGTTCTTCTTCTTGTTCCTCTTCTTTCTCCTCTACATTTTCTTCGTATTCCTCTGCTGTTTCTTCGTCTGTTTCTTCGTCTGTTTCTTTGTCTGTTTCTTCGGTTATATTTTCCTCGATTGGTTCATCTTCATCTGATTTCTCCTCCGCTTCTTCTGTTTGTTCTTCGGTTAGTTGATCATCTTTCTCCTGTAGTTCCTCTTCTGGACTGGTTTCATTCTGTGCTATTACCATCCCCGTAGGTGTTCTAACTATATCCCCCCTGGAAACAACCCTGAGATTAAGACTGAGATTCCTCCCTTCTACTTCCTGAAGATGCTCCCTATCCAGGGAACATACAAACTCATCGGCCTCGTCGGTCGGCTCGAGTTCACATACCCTATTTCCTGTAGAATCAACTGCAACTAATCTCAAATCCTCGTCGCCTGACTTTGATAAATTCAGACGAATCCTTCCAGAGGTAGGACTATGTTTTTCCTCATCGAGTACAATATCCGCAGTGTATTCGCTCCCTGGGCCCATTTCACCCGGAATATCCTTATAGGTATACTCCATTGTAACCACATCCTCCTCACCTATGATCAACCCCGTTATCCCTGTCTGATGTGCAAAGAAAAGGCCTACGAAAAAAACAAGGACAAGGAGGGAAAGGTAGAAAACGACGGACTTGGACGTTCTGGATTTTACCCTGGTACTGCTGAACCATTCACCCATCTTCTTACGGGATCTGGTAGCTCTACGATTTACTTTGTTATCTAAATCTTTGGTGTTTGACTTCAAGGGGGTGTTCCTCCAGAATATAGTAATAGTTTATCTGTCGATGATTATATCCTTTATATAGGTGTCGGTCGACAGAAATGGATTTTGTGAAAAAAACTGTCGATGATGAAAAATATCGATCGATTTTTCTCCAAAAATCCAAAAAAAATACACAACAGGGGTCTGAAATGTAATGTTTTTATATGTCGATCGACAATTTAAGACCGGGTAGTATGAAGGGGTCAAAGGATAATATCAAGTTAAACAAGGATCTTCTGAAGATAAAGGACCAGATCAGAAAACCCGTAAACAGAAAGGATAGAAAGAGCGAAATAGCACAGATAGAATCACAGCTAAGCGAACTTACAGAGAAGATAGACGAAATAAGGGAAAATATATCAAACGGGAACAGCAGCCACACGAAGCTGAAGAAGAAAAAGGAGATAATCTACATTCTCAAAAACGAGGGTGAGGTAACGACGACCGAGCTCTCGGACATGATAGATCTTTCAAGAACGCGCAGTTCCGAATACCTAAATGAGATGAGGAAAGAGGGGATCCTCAAGGCCAAAAAAAGTGGGAAGAAAAAATATTACAAACTTGACATATGAGCTCCAAGGGAGATTCCAGTGAAGGTAGGATAATATCTGTAGCTTCGGGTAAAGGTGGGACTGGAAAAACCATAACTACCCTCAACCTTGCAATGGAACTTCATAAACTTGGAAAGGATGTAACTATTGTAGATGCCGATCTGGAAGACCCAAACCTTGGGATAAACCTAGGCCTCTACTCCCCACAGTCAACAATAAACGAGTCCCTGGAAAAGGACAGAAGCCTTGTAGAAGCAGTGCATATACATGAAACAGGAATGAGGCTAATACCTGCATCGCTTTCTATAAACTACATAAACACAAGCCTCAGATCCATAGATAAAGCTTTCAAAAAACTAGGTGGGTATATAATCGTGGACTGTGGTCCTGGGCTCAGTGAAAATGTGGTATCGTGCATAGACCAGTCGGATTCTGTTATAGCTGTAACCAATCCTATGAGGTCTGCTGTATCAGGCGCAGTAAGACTCACAGAAATGGTGAAGGACCTAGACAAGACCGTCGAAGGCATAGTAGTGAACAACCTCACATCAAAGGAGATAAGTCCGAAGGAGATAAGCAGTATAACAGGATGCGATGTCCTCGGCGAAGTTCCTTATGACATAAACATAGACAGAAGCATAGTAAACAAGAAACCTCTTGTACATCACAAACCCTACTCAAAGGCCTCCTTTGCCTACAGAAAAATAGCACATGATATCGTGGACGAAGAGTTTAAACCCAAGGCCAAGCACCACATAAGGAGGTACGTGGACTCACTTCTTTCTTCTCTTATGGCAAGATAAGATACCTCATGCTAATAGGAGAAAAATGGTCCCCCGACCGTGATTTGAACACGGGACCTATCGGTATCGGCAGAGGCGCTAATCCAAAGCGCCGAGTCATTATACCGAAACAGCAGGCAGACATAGTCCACCTGTCCGCTTTGTAATCATCCATGGCGCTCGTCTACAGCCGATCGCTCTGCCAGCCTGAGCTATCGGGGGATTGGAATACCCAGGAACATACAATTCTTTGGTAATGCCTTTTATTTATCTTTCGGTTATGTTTTTATTTCTCAACAGTAAAACAGAACTATGGAAAGATTCAGAGTACTAGAAGACGATGCCACGGCAGATATAGCATACGTAGCCTACGGAAAATCACTGGAGGAGATGTACGAAAACGCTGCACTGGGCCTTTTCTCACTGATGACCGATATAGACAGCGTAGAAAGTGTGCAGATAGACTTCATAAAAGTAGAAGCAGAAGACAGGGAAGCACTGATGCTGGACTTTCTCAACGAACTAATATACAGGTGGGATGTTGATAAGGTTCTTTTCTCGGACTTCTCGTGTAAAATAAAGGAAGTAGAAGACGGTTTGGTGATGACAGCAAAGTGCAGAGGCGAAACCTTTGACGAAGAAAGGCATGTGATGAAGGTAGGTGTAAAGGCTGTAACGTACTTTGGAATGGAAGTAAGGGAAAGGTGTGGGGTATGGGAAACAAAGATCACACCCGATGTATAAAACTTCTCTTGTCTGGTCCATAAAAGAATTTAAGTATACCGATTCAAGTTCTAACCGTGAAAAAATGAAGACGTATCTCACAGTGTTTTTCAACTCCGATGGAGACAGACCGTCAAAGGTCACAAAGACATTCAAGGATCTTGGATTCAAACTAACGAGGGGGGACTACGACTACAGATACGACTGGGACGACGAAACACCGGCAGATCAGATAGAAAGCATCGGAGACAAAATACAAGAGCTCTTAAAGGGGAAGAAGATACTCTTCCAGATAGAGAACAGTGAAGGGGGAAAGCACCAGGAACCAGACGAAGACGAGATGAAGACGTATCTCAAGCTTGTTTTCAGAAGCGAATGCGGCGAATCGCCCTCGGTAATAGACGAAAAGATAGCGGATCTCATGGACATAGGTTTTGAGCCCATAAAGGGAGAGTACAACTACGTCTACAGATGGCCCGATGAAAGTAATATAGAAGGAGCCCTAGAGATAGCAGACAGGGTTTACAAGGCGCTCAAGGGATGTGGTGTGTTTTTCAAACTCAAAACAGTCTAGGACCTGTTCTTAAATCAATGGCCGGATACAATAGTTTAGGGGACGATGCTCTATGGTAGAACTAAACAAATTAAATGAAAACACATGGGAAATCCCAAGAGAAGGCGGGATGAACGTTCCAGGAAGGGTCTATGCCTCAAAGGAGCTTCTGGAACATATAAAACAGGACAAGACACTGGAACAGATAAAGAACGTTGCACATCTTCCAGGTATATACAAATACTCTATAGCCATGCCCGATGCACACCAGGGATATGGATTTCCAATAGGAGGCGTGGCGGCCTTGGATGTTGAAGATGGAGGTATAAGTCCTGGGGGTGTGGGCTACGATATTAACTGTGGAGTCAGACTCGTTAAAACACCTCTGAAAGCTTCGGAGGTCCAAGGAAATCTTAAAAAACTGTTAAAGGTCCTCTTCGAAAAGATACCCTCTGGGGTTGGAAAGGGTTCCAGGTTTTCTCTCACGAAGGAACAACTAAGGGAAGTACTGGAAAGAGGCGCAGAATGGGCCGTTGATGAGGGATATGGATTAGAAGAAGATCTGAAAACCGTCGAGGAAAATGGACGAATGTCCGAGGCAGACTCCTCTGTGATTTCAGACAAGGCAATGAACCGCGGAAAGGAACAGGTTGGGTGCCTCGGTGCCGGTAACCACTTCTTTGAGATAGAAAGGGTAGGTAATATAGACAACGGAAAGGTTGCCGAAGAGTTTGGGTTGGAAGATGACCAGGTATGTATTATGATACATACAGGATCCCGTGGCTTTGGACATCAGGTGTGCACAGACTATCTCCGCGAGACCGAGAAAAAATACAAAAACGTTGTAAGGAAACTTCCGGATAAGGAACTTGTTTATGCACCGGGTGGAAGCCAGATGGCGGACCGTTACTTCAAAGCAATGTCCTGTGCTGTAAACTTTGCCTTTGTGAACAGACAGATAATAATGCACCAGGCCAGGAAGGCCTTCGAGGAAGTTATGGAACTGAACTACGATGATCTGGAACTTGTGTACGGGGTTTGTCACAACGTTGCAAAGAAAGAGAAACACAGGATCAACGGAGAAAAAAAGGATGTGTATGTACACAGAAAAGGAGCTACCCGTGCTCTACCACCGGGCCACAAAAAGGTTCCCAGAAAATACAGAGAAACCGGACAGCCTGTGTTGATCCCGGGTAATATGGGCGAAGGAAGTTATCTACTAAGAGGAAAGAAGGAGTCCATGGATCTCTCCTTTGGAACCGCACCACACGGATCCGGAAGAACTATGTCCAGGACAAAGGCCAAGGGAAAGTTCTGGGGTGAAACAGTCGTAAAGGATCTAGAGGAAAAGAAAGATATACTTGTTAAGGCAGCCTCAATGCCCGTAGTGGCCGAGGAAGCACCGGGAGCGTACAAGAATCTCAAGGATGTCGTGAACGCCTCGCAGAAAATAGGCGTTGCTGAAAAGGTACTCAAGCTTGATCCCATGGGAGTAATAAAGGGATAAGACAGCCTCTTGCATAATCCTTTTTAAATATGGCTCACAAAACATTGAATTGATACTATGTTCGGAAAAAGGAAAGGACAAGCCGCAATGGAGTATCTAATGACATATGGCTGGGCTATTCTGGCTGTAGTCATCGTAGGCGGTGTTCTCTACTACTACGGAGTTTTCGAACCTGATCTACCTGATCAGGGATGTCCGAACGCACCAGTTGCAGTAGAAGGAAATGCTTGGGAGTATGACGGCACACAGCTAAGGCTGATAGCCAGAAACAACGCAGGACAAGAAATCACAGTAACAGAAGCAGTCTCTGAAGAAGGATCCTGGACAGGATCAGAAACTCTTGCAATAGGTGAGAACTCCGATGAGATAACCATCAGTGGTATGCCTGAGGTAGAATCAGGAGACGCAGTAGATGTTGACATTGAATTCACGTACGACGGAGCACTTGAGGACCAGAAATCTGCATGCAATCTCATAGGAGAAGCTTAGAGAACATCAACAGCTCCAAGACAGGCTAGAAGCAACAAAGCCTGCAAAACCCCCACTATTTTAGAGAGGAGAAACCCTCCTTTTATTATTTATTTTATCAGTTCTTGGTTTAGTCAAAGACCTACGAAACCACCAAAGACCTTTGTAACAAGTATATTTGCCACGAAGAAAACAGTAAGGCCTGCCGCCAGCATAAAAGGAGAGTATTTAAGACCACTGGTCGAATCGCCTTCCTGTATCATACCTATTATCATTCCTCCAAAAAACGTGGTGACTGAAATGGCACCTACGGAAAATAACTTAAGTGTAGAGGGGTCTATGTCGGGACCCTCCATGGACATCATTGTTCCTCCCATATCTCCCATTCCTGTGGCCGCCATGTCCTCTACCCACAGACTAGAAGTAACCTCTATAAAGTAAACCGAAAGGGCAAAGAGTAGAGGGGCACCGAGCACAGAAGCAAAAACTATAAACATAGAGTACATCGTTACGTTGGCCCTGACCTTCTTCCTCATGTTCTGGGCAGTTCTTATATCCCCGGCGGTTTCATCCAAAAGAGTCGCCATCTCACCACCTGACCGGATACCCTCTGTCATAAGTTTAACTGCTCTGTCGAGGAGATCAGAATCTATCCTCTGGGTCATCTCACCGAGAGCCTTTGAAAGGGGTTTTCCACCCATTACCTTTGACGAAAGTCTATGTATCTCATTCTCCAGAGGTCCAAATTCGGGTCTTGCAGAGAGCCATATAGCCCTTTCGGTGGTCATCCCTGCCCTTATGTTTGCCGCCATAAGTTGAAGGGCGTCAGGAAGTATTCTATCGACCTCCTTGGAACGCCTGTTTGCAACCATGGACAGGTATCCAAGAGGTGCTATATGGAGAACAAAAAACAAAGAAGCACCGGTCACCGAAGAGTGCAGCGTACTGCCTGTAAAAACAAAAACACCAAGTGTAACAGAAATTCCCAAAAATATGCCAAAGAGAAGAAGAAATCCAAGAAACCTCTCCATGGATGTTCTGTGATACCCGGAGTACTTTGAAAGATCTTCGAATTTCTGCCTCCAGGGCAACTTTCTACCTATCATTTCATATTTCATTTGGATCACCTAAAAGCTCACAGAGGGTCTCTTGCTCTTGACAAAGCCCATAAAGAAAAACTGAAACATTGCAAGCCCAAATATAACAAGAGGAAACAGTATACCAGGAACACTCATTCCTGTAAGGCTTGTAAGTATTATTAAAAATGTTATGCCTATCGATGGAAGTATAACTGCAACTATCATGTAAAACATTGTCCACGGATTCAACTCCTCGCCGTATTTGTTTATCTTGTTTATCTGCCTGTCGGCAAAGTTGTCTGTAATAGCCTCCAGTGCTTTTGATACGTCACTTCCGCCCTGAAGGGCGTTGACAACCTGCCAAAGGGCCCTTCTGAAGTAAAGTGATGGACTTCTCTTTGCCGATTGGTTTAGAACATCTTCCTGGTCTCTACCTGAATTTACTTCCTCGACTATTTTTTTGAACTCTTCGCTGACACTTCCGTAACCCTCGGAAACACCGACCATGGCATCGAAAAGAGGTACACCTGATCTTATCTCTATAAGAAGATGTCTTAAGGCAAACAACAGGTTTTTCTCAAGATCCTTGACTCTTCTCTTTGCAATCAGGGCTGGATAGAAGTTAACATACCAGAATGGCACAAAAAAGAATACGAAAAAAAGGAGGGGTGGAAGTATACCTATGGTGCCCGTGGCCATAATAGAGATAAATGCAACCAGACCTCCTATCATAAGGGAGTAGAAAAGTCCTGTGAATACAGCAAGGCTCACATAAAGAACAGGATCTATATTCATCTCTGCCTGGTAAAGGCTTTTTTTGAGATGCGGTACCGAGGGTTCTAGTTTTTCACCTATAAATCTCAACTTCCTCGAAGCCCCGAGGGCTTTCTCCAGGGGAAATGGAATTATAGGGATGGATTTAATTTCTTCAGTCACGTAACCCCCTTTTCTTCAACTCCTTTATTACATCCTCTGTCAGAAGTTTGTCGGGACTCGAATTATCTCTGACAAGATCAAGCACCTTGTCTTTGTTGTTGTAGTACTCTGCCACCACCTTACCGACTGAATTTGTTGTTTTGAGATCGTTGTCAAGGAACCATTGCAGTACCTCCTCCTTTTCTCTGAGATTTTCCTTTATATCATCCTCCGACATAGAGGTGTGTTCCTTTATCTCACCTATCAACCTCTCAGAATCCCTTATCTTTTCAAAGGTATCTGTCTCGGGCTTCCATCTGTATATAGTTCTGACGCTGAGATCAACTCCCTGGCCCTTTCTCTTGGTCTTGGGAACTATCTCTGCAAGCTCCCTTGTCCTCCGTATACCTGTTCTCCTGTCCCTATACTGAACACATGTCAGATGAAGAGACTCCAGCATCGTCTTCGGTATGTTTATAGGCGGATTAGACATCCTCCTTTTAACCTCCTGTGCTGTATTTGCGTGGAGTGTAGCATATACAGAATGGCCTGTAAGCATAGATTCGAAGAGCACTTCGGCCTGCTTCTTCTCCCTTATCTCGCCCACCATTATTCTATCAGGCCTCATTCTCAACGAGTTAACCATAAGATCCAACATGCTGACCTCCCCCTTCCCCTCAGGATTCGCTTCCCTCGTGGTCATGGGAACCCAATGGAGGTACTGTGGAAGGTTCAGTTCCCTTGTGTCCTCTATTGTTATAATTCTCTGGTTAGGTGGTATAAAGGGTGTAAGTGTGTTCAGAAGTGCCGTCTTGCCCGATGCTGTGCCTCCTGCCACAAGCATGTTCATCTCGTACTGTATGGAGAGCCATATAAGGGCAGCCAGCTCCTTTGATAGCGTCCCATTTTCAGGATCTATGAAATGTGTTATGGTCCAGGGGTCCCTTGCAAACTTTCGTATGGTTATGGTATTGCCATCTGTGGAAACAGGGAAAAGCGTTGCATTGACCCTGTCGCCACTGGGAAGATGAGCATCGAGAAGAGGCTGGAGATTTGTTATCTGTTTTCCCACCCTTCTTCCTATAACCGAAGAGTAGTTGTATATCTTCTTCTCTGTTCCAAGACCTATGTTTGTTTTGAGCCACCCAAACTCCTTATGGTAGACCCACACAGGTTCATCGGCCGAGTTAATTACTATCTCCTCAAGTTCATCGTCCATCAGAAGAATCTCAACTTTTCCGAGGCCGTACATCTCGTGGGTAAGCCTCCCTGCAAGAAAGTCCAGGTTTTCTTCGTTCAGTTTAGGAAAGAAATTCTCGGAAACTCTGCGAGACGTATCGAGAAACTCCTTCTTTATCTTTTTGACCGACTTTGGATCCAGTATTTCTCTATCGTCTATGTCGACCTGCCTTGTTATTTCTTCCTTTACATCATCGAGTATTGTCCTGGTCGCCTCGTCAAATTCAGGGTATTCTGCAAGATATCTCGGAACATGGTCCTCGGACCTCTGGACAATCTTTACATCTGTCTTTACCTTGTCTGCCTCAACCACGTATTCAGACTTGATATTCTGTGACATATTAGTCACTCTCTCCGTGTTTCATTCCTCTGTGGGTGCAAAGGCCGTGTTCTGTCCCGAAGGTTCTGCCGCAATCTCCACAGACATAGTCTTCCTCTTTATCCCTTTTCAGCTTTTCCTTTGCCTTATCTTTACTCTCCTTTTCAACTATCTTTATCCTTGTTCCTCTGATACAATAATCTATCTCAACCACACCGTGTTCCTCCAAGGCCCTGGACCACTCCTCTATAACGTCTTCGGGGTAGTCGAATTTCTTTGAAAGCTTTCTGAGGCTGGAACTGCCTTTTTTATGAAGATAGTCAACTATCTCGTCTATTCCCGTCTCTATTATTTTCATGTAAACACCTACTGACAGTCAAACTGCAACGAGCTATCCAGTCCTATGTCCTTTGAGCCGTCGGGATCTATTCTGAAAGATTCTGGCATTCCCTTCACTCTACAATCAATTACATCTTCCTCACTAAAATAAATGTGTGCCAGGTTTGACCTGTCTTTGACATCGAGACCTTCCCTTTGAAGATCCCCCTTGTTGATTAAAACATTCAAGCCATAGGAAGAACTTGAACTTAGATTGTTCTCAAGGCGGTCCATAAAGCTCGGGGAGTCTGTTCCCGGAATATAGCAGGTTTCGGACCACATCATATATAGATTTTCGATATCCCAAACCTCGCCTCTGTAGCCGTCAACGACAACCCGGGTTGAGTTTGGAACTCCGTCTATATCGACACCCGAGACGTATGGAACGTCTATATGATCGTCCTCTGCCGTGCCGGCAACAACCGCTGAAAATTCATTCAAACAGTCTACTTCTTCTGTCGCATCTTCGACCACCGCAACCCTATCACCACTGTTATCAACTCCACATATTCCCTGAGGTCTTACAACAGTAATCCCATGCCCCCATGAATTGTTTCCTGTGCCATGGTCGATTTCCTCTACTGCGCTGTCAAAACCACATCTTCTAAAGGTGGTGCTATACCTTCCACCTGTTCCCAGGACCACAATAGGATCTTCGATTCCATCAATAGAAACTGTGTTGGGTCTTGAATCTTCCTTTGAAATACTGAAAAGCCCGCCGGAGTCCTCCATTGTAAGACTATAGTCAAAGGAAAAGGAAATTGTAAAGGGATCGTACATATCTATATCAGGCCTTTGTCTCTCCAGGTCTACGTTGTATCCTCTTTCAGAAGATACGTCACCTATAGAATCCACCCATCCGTCTATACCGGATCTGTTCATCAGAGGATGCGACTCGCCGTTTATGGATCCATCGACGAAGAGCTCTTCAAGGACTTCCTGTGAGGATCCAAGGCCCTGTCCTGTTTCTACAGTGTAGCTTATGGCGGAAAGTACAGCTCTGTGACCTACCTTTTGAGATACCCTCTCCAGATCCTCCTCCATGGAACGGTAGTAGTAGTACCCACTCTTGAGTCTGACCTGCTCACCTACATCAGTTCCATATCCGCCCATGGTTTCACCAAAGGATACAGAAAGTACAACCAAGGGTAGAACCATAAGTATGGTTATTATCGAAAAAAACTGTCCTTTCTCTTTTGTCTTCATTATATCACCATATTTTCATAGTAAATACACCCGGGCCCCAGAGATACGGAACTCCTCCTATCCTGGTGTCGCCTATCTCAAGATTTTCCTCGGATATCATAACATCCACCATTCCATCGTTGTTGACGTCCAGTTTTTCTGTAAGTCTGAGAACCATATCACACAGTGCATCCCTTTCAAAATCACACGTATCTGTGTTGTTACCAACAATCAGTTCATAGGTTTCCCCCGAGGCAAGATCCACTGTAACAGTCCCGCCTTCATACTCCGGGAAAGAGTCACCGTATCCAACCGAACCATTGACAGCCACATCGTATATTACCCTGCTATCAGGAGATCCACCTGTAAAGTTACCCGGGGATCGGGATGTATCGAGGTATATCTGATTATTTCCATGGGATATATACCCACGTGGTATGTTTACAGTGTATGGATCCCCGAGCTTCTCATACTCTCTACCAAAGTTTGTAAGGTTGTATATGTTCTGGGTGTGGTCATCATTCGATATATCAACAAGTGAGGTCCAGAAACGTGACGAGTAGGAGGTTACCCGGGCACCTAGGGGTCTTGCTGCATCACCCACTGAAAAGTTACCCTCCTTTGGAGACTCAATATCACCTTCAAATCTCTTGGACTGAAATGTCAGTGGAATCTCACCGTACTGGAGCTCGTCCCCTGTTTCTGTGTAATTGAATCGTATGTATGAATCAGGATAAAGTGTAATATTTTCCGAGAATGGTTCTCTGACATTCAACTCTTGGTCTTCGTAGGATGCCTTTAACATATCCTCTGTTGCGCTTTCATATATATCTTCAAGATTTCCCAGATCAGAGTAGTAGTATTTACCATTGGCACAGTCTGCCATTTCCTGCATAGTTTCTTCATCTATCTGTTCCTTGGGGCCAAAGCCTATAGTATAAACCTCTATACCATACTCCTCATAGGCATAGCATGCAGATTCTATTGCATCCTGGGCTGCATCACCTGTACCTTGCTCACTACACTCCACGTTGGCAATTCCGTCGCTCATCATAACCATGGAACGGTATCTGCTTTCATTTGATTGATCAACAAGTCTTTGTCTTGCATCGTTAACACCGCAGCATATACAGGTTCCACCACCGGCTTCCCAGTCTTCAACTTTATCGTAAAGCGATTCATTGTCCTTTGAAAGATCGTGTGCATGCTGCTCCTCAACAACGCTCTCATAGGCATTTAATCCAACTCTGTTTCCTGTTGTATTGAGAATAATGTCAACAAAATCCCTTGTTGCTTGTTTCGCCACAGTTATTCTTTCCTTGCCGAAATCTACCCAGGTTCCATCGCAGGCTTCACATCCACTCTCTGTATTACAGTTGTTAAACCAACAACAGAAAAATCCAGGGTTTTGACAGTTGTTCTCACATTCGTAGTCGTCTTCTGGCTCTGCGGGAACATCACAGGCTCCCATACTACCCGACACATCAACGACGGAAAAAACATCTGCTTCTCTTCCGAGAAGATCTGTTACATTGGACATACTCAGCCTCAAAGGTACAGTTGTGTCGCTTATATCTGAATATCCAACATCCGATTCATCGAAACAGGTCCTTACTTCATGATCAAACAACTCAACCTGCTTTCTTTTGTGTGAAGAATTTTCGTAGACGGTAACATTTCCAAGAACAAGTGATATATTATACTCGCTCTTGTAGTCCAAGTAAGCCGAAATATTTTGAATTTCACCTGGAACATAGAAAGAAGAATAGAGATTTATCACACCGTCTATACCAGGAAGGTTCTTTTTTTGTATGGTATCCGGGTGCTTGAACTGGAAATCATCTGTCATGTATACAACATTAAAAAAGCCTCCTGAGAAAGAAGCGCCTTCTTCTGTAAAGTTAAACTGTAGTTTGTTTTCTCCTTCTACAAAGTTGTCCCAATGGTCTTCATCTATTTTCCATCTATCAGCTCTCTGTGATCCACTTTGGGTCGAATAGTATCCAGAAAACTGATCGTTTATGTAGAGTGTGAAGTTTCCGCCGGCGTCTACCTCCATGGTGGTGTTTTCGATGCTTTCGATATTATCAAGCGAAATTGTTTTTGTTATATTGCCGTCGCCGACATATCCGCTGAAAAACGTATATGAACTATCAAAAACGGAATCTGTCTCTGTAAGACGGCCTCTGACAATATATCCCTCGGGTTCTTTTTCTGCCTCATACCCGGAAACAACCCTACTTGAAACCGAGACCGTATCTCCCTCTTCACATCCTCCGCCTATGCTGTCTCCGGAAAAATCCATTTCCCAGCACCTATCCGTTCTTCCATCAAGGACAGTTTTTGTTATGTCCTCTGCCGCAGATATATTACCCGAAGCCCAGAAGGAACCTATAAGTTCCAGTATACTGCCATCGTCTGTCTGGTTTGCATAGACTTCAATGCCTTCTACGTCGTCAGGATGTGTATTTAGAAGAAAGGCCATTATATCTTCAGAATCGGCGTGTTTATCCCTGTAATCCATCTCAGGCGCAACTGTGTAGTATACTCCAAGGCTTCCTATGATGACAAATGCCGCGGTAAGAGCCAGGACTGCATCCAAACTGAAGAATATTCCGCTTTTGGAGTCCATCATATTTACCATACTACCAGCCTCATTGAACCCTGTCCGCTTCCCTCAACCGATATCTTTCTCTCGACTGTATAGATGTCGGAAGATCCATTCCACCCCTGTTCCCCTCTGATAAAGTCAACGCCGTCTCTGGACATAATATCCCCCTGATCGTCTCTGAAAACAAGGTGAAATTCACGGCCATGGAAACCAAGAAGATTTTCGGCCTTTGTGTCTTCCATGGCAAAGTATTCCAAAAGCTTCGTCCCGTTGAGTTCGTTAGGCTTTCCTGTAGAAAATCCAAGTATTTCTATGTTTTCATCGTTCCAGTTTTCAGGCATACCTTCAAAAAGAAGAAGTGTATCTGTTCTTGATGAAAGGCTTTCGTGAAAAACCATCTTTTCCTCCTGTCTTATGTCCTCTGTAACCCTGGAATGGTATACCTGGACCGTCGTCATTATGAAAAGAACCACTACAACTCCAACCAGAAAGTCCACCGAAAATATCTGTCCTAGTCCTTGGTCTTTCATTTTATATCGTTGAATTTTATTGTACCGTCTGAATTTTCTACTGTGTTTTCACCCGAAACTATATCACCAGAGGTATCCGATGTTATCAGCCTTCTGTTTTCAACTCCATTACTCCACTCCACCCTCAAAATACTTCCGTACTCTGCACCATGCAAAGTGATGTTGTATTCATGGCCCGACAAACTTTCGGGAACAGTAAACGTTCTCCGGTAACCATCGCCAAAACGGACTGCGTTGTTTATCTCCTTCTCAAGGGATGTCGCAACCCTGCTGGCCTCAAGGGAGACAGTTCTCCTCTTTATGGCTACAGACCTGTTGAAAAGCACAGGCCCGAACAACACAAAAATCATGAGAAGTGTTCCAAAATAAGCCATAAACTCCATTGAGACCTGTCCCCTTCTCTCAGAATGTGACATTTACAAGACCTCCTTCCTCCATCTTCAGAGATATCTGATATGAGCCTGGGCTCTGTGGAAGACCTCCCGTAAGGTTTGCCGTTGTAGTAGAAGAATAATCTGTAGGTCCTGCCTTTGTACGGACCCTGACAACAAAGTGGCTGTCTGTAACGTTTGTATATGTCGTTCCCTGGGGAAGATGGAGTCTCCTTGTTATCTTGGCCGGATGGCCCTGTGCCTGTACCATGTTTGCAGAATCGGCAAGTCCCTGGAGAGAATCCCTCAGGGCTGCCTGACCCATCTCCTCTCTGGATCTCGCGGTCTGGGAGTAGACAACAGAAACAAGAGGAACAAGTATAAGCATGGCTATAACCATTATCATCATATACTCCATTGCAGCCTGTCCTCTGTGGCCTAAAAACATAGCAAACAGTTAACCTTTAGTAATTAAAATACTTTTTCAGCGTATAAATACTTCACAGAAACGTATGATCATAACGACCAATTAGTAACTTTTAAGTTTGTAGCAACAAACTTGTTGTAGGTTTTATTGCCAAAAATAATCCAACAACATTAGGAGGTGGAAACATGCCAAAATCCGGAGCCCCGTACAAGCGCGGCTACACACAAACTAAGTCCAAGGGTTCAAGACAGAACGTACGCTGCAGTTTCTGTGGAAGAAGAGTTCCCCGCTTCAAGTCCTTCAAGACGAAGAGTGGAATGAAAATAACCGATCCCGAAGTCAGAAAACAGGTAGACGACAAAGATATGCACCTACCAGAAAAGACCCAATGGGCCTGTCCAAAGTGCGCACGCTTCCGAGGAATAGTTCAGCCACGGAAAGGACAAGGGTGATTCAAATAGGGTTAAAGGACAGAATTTCTGAGATCAGAAAGAAGATGGTCCCCGAAAGAGGGTCCCTGAGAAGAAGGTTAGAAGACTACAGAGAAGGACCAGAAAGGCTTGTGGAAAGACTGGGAGAATTCGACATAAAGGAGCCCAAACGCCTTCTTGTTGTACCAGATACAGAAGACGATGAAGACCTAGACGTACAGTATCCTCTTCTCCAGCCCTTTGCATACGCAAACATAAGATGGAGTGATGTACACTGTGAAAATGTATACAGGGTGATGGAGCCGGAGCTGAGCAACAATGAAAAGAATATATACAGGGACATAAAGGACGCGCTGGTGGAACTTGTAGATGTAAAACTATCCGAAGTAAGGGAAAGGGGGGAAACAATAGAATATCTGGAAAAGAAGATAAAGCAGATAGTAAAGGAGCTTGACATACACCTTTCAAGGCTGGAGTTCTCAAAGATAATGTACTATGTGTACAGGGACTTTGTTGGGATCAACAGGATAGAGCCTCTCATGCATGATCCCTACATAGAAGATATAGGATGCGATGGTGTTGGGACACCTATATACATAATACACAAGAAGTTCGGGTCCGTGAAAACAAACATAGTCTACAACGAAGAAGACCAACTCAAGGACTTTATAGTAAAGCTTGCCGAAAGATGCGGAAGATATGTATCCTACGCAGAACCTCTCCTCGACGGAAGCCTGCCCGACGGATCAAGGGTACAGGCAACTTACTCGGAGGATGTCTCTACAAAGGGACCCAACTTTTCCATACGGAAGTTCACCGAAGAACCCTTCTCGCCGACACAGCTCATAAAAATGGGGACTGCAAGTCCGAAGCTTCTTGCTTATCTGTGGCTATGTATAGAAAACGGTATATCCATTCTTGTCTGTGGAGGTGTGGCCTCGGGCAAAACCTCATTTTTGAACGCCATATCGCTTTTCATACCCGAACAGGACAAAATAGTTTCAATAGAGGATACAAGAGAACTGAACCTTCCACATGAAAACTGGATACCCTCGCAGATACGCTCAGGTTTTGGAATGGCATCTAAAAAAGACAGCTACGGCGAGGTTGATATGTTTGATCTTTTGAAGGCTTCCTTTAGACAGAATCCCGACTACGTTATAGTCGGTGAAGTCAGAGGCAAGGAAGCATACGTGATGTTCCAGGGCATGAGCTCCGGTCATCCGGCAATGTCTACGATGCATGCAGGAGGTGTAGACACGGTAATAAAAAGACTCCAGTCGCCTCCCATAGAACTACCGCCAAGCCTGGTTGAGACACTTGATATAGTTGTAAACATGGCCCATGCAAAGGGTGTAAGTGAGTCGGCAAGAAGGGCAAAAAGCCTGGTTGAGATAACAAGTATAGACGGCGAAACAGGAGAAGCAAGGGAAAACAATGTTTTCTCCTGGATACCTGCAAAGGACGAGTTCAAGTTCAACAAGGGATCCGACTACGCAATAACAAAGATAGCTAGAAACAAAGGACTGGATCTCGAAGACGTAAAGGAAGAGATAAAGACGAGGGAGGCTCTGCTTGAATATATGTACGAAAACAGTGTCATGGACTGGAAGGACGTCGCAAGGGTCATATCCGAATACTTGAGGAATCCAAAAAAGACGCTCGATGAAAGGGATATAGAAAGAGATGTACATGTAAGCCCTCCTTCATCACTTAAAAGTGGGTCCATCGTCGCAGATCAAAATATAGAACCAGAGGAAACCAAGGAAGAAACAAAGAATAATATAGAAGGAAACAAAGAAAATGAAGATGTGTAGCGGTGGTACAAATATTCTACTCTAAAAAGGGACTTTCGGACTACACATCACATGTTCTAGCCCTGCTAATAGTCTTCATGATACTTTTTGTTGTGTCCTCGTCTATGTACACATACTACACAGATATAACATCCGAGTCCAAGAGATCACAAGCAGAAGCAGTGATAAGGGAAGTTTCAAACAGTATAATGGATATGTATACAGTGAACAACCAGAAAACGACGGTCCCGGAACCAGGTGAAAAAAGGATTTTGGCATCGAAGGAGATAGAAATTAGGAATACCATAGGTGGAAGGACATACGTTGTAGACCTCACAGAGGAACCGGATCCAAGTATTGTTTTGAAGGTGGATGGAAATTCTGAAAACTATACGCAGAAACTCTACAACATAGAAACCGGTTTATCGGGATCGGTTTCCAGCGAACGCGACCTGAGGATAGAGTACACAAGGGAAAACAGGGAAGGAAGTATCACAGACACGGTCACCATAGAGGAGGTGGGTGCATGAAACCAATGGATTCATTGCCTTCTTTGTGCTTGTCAACAAAGGGAATGAACCAGGCTGATATTGCACTGGCTGCCTCTGTTCTCATAATAGCCTTTTCATTTTCTCTTTCACATATATCAGACCACTACTCCGCGACCATAAGAGATACCTACAGAGGTGAAGGACAGAACCAAGCAGAAAACCTATGGTACACCTCCTTCTCACACAAAGGAAATCCAAGGACATGGCACTGGGAAGAAAATCCAGAGAGACCCAGCATGGGGAGTACTATATGGAAGGTTCCTGTGCATATCAGAGAAAGGGACGGGCATGGAGGGACGTATACACTGAAGACCAATATAAATACAGGACAGAGCAACGGTTTACCAAACGCGTGGAAAGGATCGGTGGTTGCATACCACAAGGACGAGGCTCTTGATACATCTGTAGAAGGAGATGGTTTCATGGAATCCTTCGATATACTTTTCGAGATCGAGATAGGAGACCACGGAGAAAAAACTGTGGACATATACTATTCACAAAACAACATGACAGAGGCAGAACATCCCGAACTGGAAGAATCCGAAAACACAACCCTGAACGTTACTGTACATTCGGAAAGAAGACTAGGCTCGGTCTGTGGATATAAGGCAGAGATTTTAGAAGATCTCAACTACGGGGATCTGGGCCAAGGATACGGATTCGACGGAGGATTCAACATATCCTTCGATACATCGGATATGGAGTTCAACCACGGTAGGCCCATACCAGAACAGTCTGGTGTTGAGATCTACTCAAGAAAAACGCTCTACCAGAACAAAGACGGACAAATCGAAACTATAAAACCCGAGGTGGTTGTCTGGTGAACAAGAATACAAAGGGCGCCCTTTTTACAGTGGAATCATTTGTTGCTGCAATGATTATACTCACAGCAACTTTTGTTCTATACACAGGTTCATCGATTACAACAGAGGACCAGATAAAGCCAAGACTCGATGGCTGTCTCCATTCACTTATTATTTCCTCCAGGATATACGACAGAAATGAACTAGAAAGCGAAGGTCCCTTCGAAGAAGAAATCGACCAATGCCTTCCCCCAGGAGTAGGTTACAAGACAGTTGTCTGTGGTAACACATGCGGTAACCTGACCCTTCCCGAGGACAGATCGGTCTCCAGATCAGGATACATAATAGGCGGGGTAGGAGACTATCCAAAGAAAATAATAGTCTACGGGTGGGTGGAATGATAAACTGCAGATCAAAGGGCCAGGTTATTGTAGCAACAGGGATAGTTATAGCCCTCTCGTTCTACCTTGTCTACGTGGCCGCAGACTTTGCTTCAGTAGGAACAGGCTCCGTAAAATCACAGGAATCCAGGATCATGGAAAACATGGCCAGAGAAATACTCAGGACCTACGAGGAGTCTGCACAGATGGATCCAGTATACAGAAGTATAAACGAAGACATGGAAAAGTTCGCCTCGTTCTCATCTGAAAATCTCCAGCCAATGGATGTAAATTTTCTTATATCGGTTGGAGTTCACTACAATGGATCTCATATAAAATCAGGTGTCAAAAATATGCTCGGGAGAAGTATATCTGCGGAGATAAACGGAACAGAGTGCAGCAACCACATCGAACACGGCGAGGAATGCAGTGTCGAACTATCAGAACACGGCGACAGATACATACTGGAGCTTTTCTACGAAGACATAGAAAACAACCAAAGCCGTACAGTACACTACGGTGGTCTTACGGGAGCAGATGGGAACCACACGTCTCTCTTCTATACAATAGAGGTCGGAGGAAGTAGTTTGGAATTAGTAATGGACGGAAATGCATCGACAAGATCCATGGAGTAACAAAAGACCGGTGTGCTATGATTTAAGTAAACCCAGACAAATAGTCTTACTATGAAGAAGGGTATATCACCGCTTATAGCTACTGTATTGCTCGTTGCAATAGTTGTAAGTATAACTACAATAGTAGGACCCGAGGTACTCAGAATTGTAGAAGAAGGTACAGAAGATGCTGTTTCCGGATCCCTTGAAAAGATCGACTGTGAAAGATCGGAGATAACCCTGGAGGAAGTAGTGTGGTATGAACAAGGTCTGGGTGTCCATGTGAGGAATACAGGAAAACAAGAACTCACCGACTTCAGACTGGAGCTCTCTGTAGACGGACAGTGGAAAGAATACAGTGTAAGTGGAGGTGAGGAGATACTGTCTCCAGGAGATTCAAGAACATTTACAGTGGACGAAGAGATAGGCGATGTAGAGGAGGGCGTCTTTATTTCAGGGACCTGTCCCAACTGGGCATCCAGAGATATACCGGAGAAAATGCTTTAGAGGTCAGATATTTTATGCATTCAAAGGGAATAAATCCAATAGTTTCTGCAGTCTTCGTGCTTCTCATAACCATAGCCGGCATAGGAATTGTTATGAACATTGGAATTCCCGCTATCGAAGAAACAAGGGAAAAGATGATGTTCGGAAGGGCACAGGACAACATCGAAACACTCGACAGCGAAGTGATATCTGTAAAATATGGAGGCGAGGGAAGCTCGGTAACCGTGCCCATGGAGGTCGACCAGGGCACATATACTGTAAACAGTACAGAGGATACATTAGGGTTTAACTATGAAATGGATACAGAATTTCTGCCTCCTGAGATGTGTTATATGGACGGAAATACTCTGATAAGAACCCTTGGAAGTGGAAGGGTGCTTGATCTCCGTTTAAACCAAGAAGGAGACACAGTAAAGGACTGTAGTTCCTACGATAACCACGGAAAACTTGAAGAGGGCGTCTGGACCCATGGAATCTACGGAAATTCTGTGGACCTCACACAAGATGGCCACATCAAAGTTCCAAACCACAGGAGCCTTAATCCACCAAATGGTCTTTCTGTTTCTGCCTGGTTAAACACCGACAGCACAGACAAGGCTTCTATAATAAACAAAAGCACAGATCAAGCAGGATATTTGCTCGGTATAGACGACGAAAAATTACACTGGACAGTTCGTAATGGTGAAGAATATACCACATCTACTGAAGCCGTTTTCGAAGATTGGATTTTTGTGGTAGGTACATGGAATGGAGACGAAATTAAAATATACATCGATGGAGAAGAAATGGGATACGAACAGGCACCTGGAATTGTACATACAGACAGTCCACTTTTTATAGGTCCAGGGCTGAGTGGACAACTGGAAAGAGTCCGGATATACAACAGAGGTCTCGGAGAGGATGAGATAAAGACACTTTCAAGGAGAGGTGGCATAGGAGTGCCAAGTAGAGTCGAAATAAAAGTCTGGCCTGAGGATATAAACTTCATAAGTTCAATTGGATTGACAAGGGGAAGACACAGCCTCCTTATAAGCAACAGAGGAATCAAATACAACAAAACAAAGATAGAGATAGAAAGTATATGATGCTAACAGATGAAGTCCTCGCCATCAAACCCCTCACAGGAATCAACAGGCTGTATCCTCGGGCATCTTTCCGGTTCTACATGTAGTTCGGCCCTTTCTATATCCAGATCATCGTCTACATCGAAGACAATTTCTGCATGTCTTCCAGGACGAAAGGTTGTTTCTCCGTCGGGCTCGAAGCCATGCGGAACTCCGTCTTCGAACACAACAAACCTTACCACTGTAAAGTTCTCAGTGCCTCCGTTCCATACAAGTGTTTTAATCTGACCATCGTCCAGGTAAGCATACTGTACATCTACGTTTATGTTGAAACAGTCCACAGCCTGTCCCATCAGATCACTTGCGTCGCCAAGACGCTCCTCGCCGAAGCTCTGGGCCCAGGATGCAACAACAGTTGCTATCGACACAGTAAATGCTATAAGAAGAACTGCTGCTATAAGTGGCGATATACCTTTCCTAGGACATAGGACGCCTGTTGTAGACATATAGGTTAAACCTTGGTTCTCTTTTTATATAACTTTTCTAGCTACATGAAAACAAAGAATGATATATATCCAGCAAATACCAGAACTACCACATGCTGGAGGCCTGCAACTATGGACCCCGTGGACATCTTTCCTATGGCAAGGCCTGAAAAAAATCCCTGTATTACTACAAGATTCTGGAACATTTCCTTGTAGGTCATTGATATCTGGTTTGGATCAAGAGCACCTCCTCCGATGCCCATGGCTCCACCCTCTACAACTATATTTGGTATGAGGAACCGCTGAAGTCCTATCATAACGCCAAGAAAAACAAAGTATATCATATAACCTGTAACGACCTGAGAATAGACATGACTCTTTCTCTCCTTTTTCAGTCTTTCCATATTTTTTACAGATTCACCTACAACTTCCAGTACCTCGGAGACGTTTCCACCGGAACGGTGGGCCTCTATTATCGTTGTAACTGTTCTGTCTATTGATACGCTTCCGACCTTATCTGCAAACCGTCTGAGTACTTCGTCGAAGGGAACACCCCAGTCGATCTGGGATGACATCTTCTTTACGTAAGGATCTAAGATACCGTATCCACTGTCTGCAGCTTCCTCTATTGCCCTGGGAAGTGTCATTCCTGACTTTATGCCCTCGGTAACGTTTCTCAAGAAGTCCGGGAACCTCTCTTCAATCTCCTTGTTTTTCTGATATTCGATGTATTTCAAGAATCCAAGAGGACCAAGGATCACCAGGGAACCTACGACGTTGATAAGTGGAAAGTATTCGCCGAATAGAGGCATATTTCTAAGAAACATCAGATTTGCAACGATTACCAAACAACCCAGCAAAACCGAAGAGGTAATTATTTTCTTCTTTTTCTCTGTTGTCGTTATCTTCCCAAACATTAGACCACCTCGGGTTGTGTTAGGTGTATAAAGGATATGAATATCACATTCATAAGCGGTATTGCTCCGTATATCCCAAGGGATATAGCATCTCTTATTTCCATGCCAAATACCTCGCCTCCTACCATACTCATAACAGAAAGAACCGCAACCATGAGCAGAGGTGCAGCTATGAGAACCGCAGTGTAAAAATCTGCGTAGGTCGACAGAGCATCCATATAACGCTTCCTCATTTGTCTGTAGTCAAACATTGCCTCCTCTGCCTGCACTTCCAGGAAGTCTATAAGGCTGCCTCCTGTTTCTTCGATCGAGACAAGTCCACCTAAGAACTCCTGAAATTCGTCCGAGGGAGTTCTTATAGACGCCTGCTTGAGGGCTGTCGTTATATCATGTCCAAACACATCGACGTCTCTGACTATCTTTCTTGCCTCTGTGGATATCTCCCCGTACTCATCGAACTCTGCAAGAAGTTTGAAAATCACATAGGGCGGAACCCTGGAACTTGCTATAGCCGACATATGGTTTATAGCAAAGGGAAGGTTGTTTCTTATGCTCTTTGATCTGGACCTGGACTCCTTGACCGGATACAGGTACATAAACATGAAAACAGATACAGAAGAAGCGACCGCTACAACGAGACCCATGGAAATCACGTACAGTGGGCTGTAGTTCAAAAACAAAAAGAATGTAGATGTAGCCAAAAACATACCAACGAAGGATAAAAAAGACGTCATCAACATTACACTTACATAGGTTCTTCGGAGTATACCGAGATTGCTCTTCCTGAGACCTGTCTCCAGGGACCCGAGTCTGTCTTCAATCCTCTCGGCGGAACCACCAAAAATCCTGCTAGAAACCTCCTTGTATTTGTCTATCATCCTATACAAGGTTGAGACCGAAGCTTAAAATTGTTTTGCAGTCCGGAAAAACAACAAACAGTGGTATGAAAGATATTTTAAAACGCATGGCCAATAAATAGGTATGTCCTACAGCAAAGAGTTACAAAGGGAAATGGAGAAAGAAGGGATAGAGATAGGTGATAGGATAAAAGTTCTAGACAACGGAAAGGAACATACAGGTATCCTCATGCCCAGAACAGAATCAGACGAAGACACCCTTGTCCTGAAGCTGGATGGTGGTTACAACATAGGATTAAAGCACAAAAACGGCATGTCATTCAAAAAATTAGAAGACGTGGAGGTGGAGAGTAAGGATCTACATGTAGATGTAAAAAAAAGTGGCGATAAAAGCGTATCTATTCTTATAGCAGGAGGAACTATAGCATCCCGAGTTGACTACAGAACAGGAGCTGTCAAGCCTTCGGTTAACGAGGATGAGTTTGTAACTTTTGCTCCTGAAATAGGTGGTATAGCAAAAATAGAGACAAGGAAGATTCTAAACACTCTCTCGGAAAACATCGGTCCCGAAGACTGGAAAAAAATAGCAGAGGAGGTGGTCGAGGAGATAGAAAAGGGAAAAGACGGTGTTGTAATAGCACACGGAACCGACACCATGGGATACACATCTGCGGCACTGAGTTTTATGCTAGAAAACCTCCCTATTCCCGTTGTACTCGTTGGTTCTCAGAGAAGCTCCGACAGAGGAAGCAGCGATGCGCATCAAAACCTGACATGTGCATTAAAGGCCGCAACTACTGATATAGCCGAGGTCACAGTTTGCATGCACGGTTCCAGATCAGATGATTTTTGTTACCTGCATCCCGGGACTAAGGTGAGGAAAATGCATACATCACGAAGGGACGCCTTCCGGACTGTAAACGCAGATCCATACGCAAAGATATACTGGGAGGATCTGAAAGTCGAAAGGATAAGAAACGACTACAGAAAGAAAAATACACAAAGAAAGGTCGAGGCTAAAAGTGAGCTCGAAGGCCATGTAGAGATAATAAGAATCTACCCTGGCATGGATCCGGGTATATTTGAGAAAAAACTCCAGAGAAGCAAAGGGGTAGTTATAGAAGGAACCGGTATGGGACATATTCCTACAGACAACAAAGAAATCATGGAAGAACTGAAAAAGTACATCGAAGAAGGAAACATAGCCTTTATGGCCTCGCAGTGCTTTAACGGAAGGATTAATATGAATGTATATGAGACAGGGATCGATCTCCAGAAAGCAGGTGTCATAGGTAACCTCAGCGACATGCTTCCTGAAACGGCCTATGTAAAACTAGCCTGGTTGCTTGGAAACTACGACAAGGAGGAGGCCGAGGATCTTATGACTGAAAACATGCGGGGCGAAATAACCGAAAGAAGCGTAAAGAGTAAATTTTAACAGTTGGTTTATGTATGGACTACAAAAAACTTGGATTTAAATGTGGTATAGAAGTCCACCAAAGACTGGATACAAAGAAGCTCTTCTGCAACTGCAGCTCAACAATGAAGGAAGAACCAGTTGACGAGGTAGTCAGAAAACTCAGAGCTGTTCCAGGCGAGACAGGGGAAATGGATCCTGCAGCACTATATGAATTTCTCCGTGACAGAAGGTTCATATACAAGACATATCCTTCAGAGTCGTGTGAAGTTGAACTGGACGAAGAACCACCACACAACATAAGGGAAGAAGCCATGGATATATCGCTACAGGTCGCAAAGACACTGGGCTGTGAAATACCGGATGAGATACATCCCATGCGGAAGACTGTTATAGATGGCTCAAACCCATCGGGCTTCCAGAGAACCATGCTCGTCGGACTAGACGGAGGGATGGAGACCAGCGAAGGTACTGTAGGCATTGAAAACGTATGTCTGGAGGAGGAGAGCGCCCAGATTCTAAATAGAGAAGGAAATACCGTGACCTATGGACTAAATAGACTCGGGATTCCACTGGTCGAGATCGGAACGGCCCCTGATATAAAGAACCCCGGGCATGCAAGGGAGGTTGCAGAGAGTCTGGGTAAGATGTTGAGATCAACACGGAAGGTGCAAAGAGGGATAGGAAGTATAAGACAGGATGTAAACGTCTCCATAAAGGGAGGATCCAGGATAGAGATCAAGGGCCTTCAGGAACTTGATATTTTGGAGGATACTGTAAGAAAGGAGGTCGAAAGACAGAAGTCGCTTCTGGATATAAAGGAAAAGTTAAACCGAAGAGGCGCCTCGGTTCCGGATGGTGTACTCGACGTCGAGGAAGTTTTCGAAGGGAGTGATTCCAAGTTCTACGGAAGGATCATGAAAGACAAGGACATCAAGGCCTTTATACTGAAGGGATTCGGTGGTTTGCTGGCGAATAAAATAAGCGGTGACAAGACCTTCGGGAAAGAACTCTCCGAGTACGCAGAGGCACATGGTTTGGGTGGTATAATACACACGGACGAAGATATAGAAAAATATGATCTCTTAGATGAGTTCTGTGAGCTAAAGAAAAAATTTGACGCCGGAAAAGACGATGTAATAGTAGTCGCTGCAGGAACGAAGGGCTTGGACGAAGCCATCGAAGCAGTCAAAGACAGGGCAAAGAAGTCCATGGAAGAGATTCCCGAGGAAACAAGGGATTCAAACGAAGACGGAACAACAAGCTACTCAAGGCCTTTACCTGGAAAAGCAAGAATGTACCCTGAAACCGACGTCCCTGCTATACGGATAGGACAAAAAAAGTTGGAAACAATAGAAATTCCCGAAAGCCTTGAAAAGAAGAAGAAGGATTTAATCGACGATGGACTTTCGGAACATCTGGCCGAAGAGATCCTGGACAGCAGATTTTACGATCTTTTTGGAGAACTCAGAAAAAGCGTTAGTATGGACCTATCAACACTTGCAAACCTACTCACTGTTGAACTCAAGGATCTGAAGAAGAGGGACAGTATTCCAACAGAAAAAATAAATTCCGAAGACCTGCGCACGATTTTAACCTACATAGATAGAGATGAGATTCCCAAGGAATCCTTTGGAGATGTTTTAAAGAAAATGCTCCAGGAAGAAAAAAACCTGGAAGATATACTGGATGAAACAGAAGTAATCAATGACCGAGATCTAGAAAAAATAATAGAAGAGGTTGTGGATTCGAAGAAGGATATACTAGACGACGAAAGGGCCTTCAAGAAATTAATGGGTCCCGTTATGCAAAGAGTGGGTGGTAAGGCCGACGGTGAAAAGGTATCCTATATACTCGAGAAGAAGATAAAGGAGAAAAAATGATGTCGGATCTTATTGTGAAGATAGCACTGAGTTTTGTAGTTCTATATATAGGTAATATCCTAATTTCATCGGATATCCCTTCAACGAGGATTCTGGCAATATCTGTGATAGCACAGTTGTTTTTTATCTATGCACTTCCCTATGTAATGGAGGTTGGTTATATGGTTCCCGTTCCGCGGGTTGATTTGATTATCAAATCCATTGTTTGGGTTGAGTTGGTTAACTTTGTAGTGCCTAAAACCAAACCTAAAGAGTATTTCATTCTAGGTTTTATGGCCTTTGGCGTGAACTATTTAGTAGGTTTATTGGAAATAGCAACATTAATTCCTTGGTTTTAACTACTCGTTTTTCGCCACAAAGGCAACATATCCTTCACTGGGATCATGGAACCCTTTATTCATGAGACCAAGTATCATACCATCGGTATCCGACTTGACAGGCCTATCGTTAAGGGTTCCAATTACCTCTCCCTTGGTTATCCTTTGACCAACCTTTTTTGATGGCTCGAACTTCCCCAGTTTGTCGGGTCTTATCTTTTCGTACTTTTCAAATATTTTTACACCTTTGTTACTCTGGTCAAGTATAAGCCCTTTAAGTGACTCCTTGACCCTTTCCATATCTCTTTCCAAAAGGCTTTCTGCACCACACATCTCTATAAGAACAGATGCCTTTCCACTCTTTGATAGTTCTGTGAATAGCCTTCCTGGGGACCCTGTTGTTTGAACGGCGTAATCTAACCCGAGTTTTTCAACAAGCTCCCTGTTCTTCTTCTCCTTTGCGTCAACAAGTACATGGGGGGCACAAACTCTTTTGCTTCCAAAGGTATGTAGATCTATTATTTTGTCATATTCCTTCGCTTTTTTAAAGAGTTCATAGGCTATTTTCTCACTTTTTGTTCCGTCTTTCTTGCCGGGAAAGAGTCTGTTAAGATCCTTTCCGTCCTTGGGTGTAGCTCTTCGGTTTAGTTCGACTGCTTCCCTATTGACTTCGGGTATCACATCTACGTTGTCCAGCCCCATTCCTTCTACCCATCCTTTCAGTTCTCTTGCAACTAAAATAGAAGCTATCTCATCACCATGGATACCTGAAATTATGAGTATCTTTTCCATGCTATCACCAACAATATCTATTTGTGTGTTTTAATACGTCAGGATTCAAAGAAAATTTTCTTCTATCATTCGTTTTCTTTGGTTTTTACTCTCCTCTATTAGTTCGCCCAGCTCTTCTCCGTATTCCCTTTCTACTATCTTATCTACCAGAAGATGCTCTGGACTGTAGTCTTCGGCTACAACTGTTAGAATAGTACCTGGACTTGTGTTTGCCTCAAGCATCAAGGGCTCGTCAGCTAGGTACCAATCACATGCGAGAAGCTCCACGTCCATCAGATCCGAAGCTTTGTTTGAGTAATGTTCTATGTCTGCCTTTTCCTCACCTGTAAGTACACCCTTTTTTATGAGTGTTTGAGCAGGAAGTACACGGTCCTCTGTTTTTACGCCGGTTGAAAGATTGGTAGTTAGGCCTTCTTCACCGATCCTGGCTCCATGGTGGTTTTCGTTGAATACAGAATATGTTCTCAGGTCGAAGATTTTGCCATCGATCTTTCTAGGATTTATCCATTCTTGAATAAGTGCGCTCGGACCATCGCTTATTTCACTGTATTTTTGGAAAAACTCCTCGAACTCCTCCTCAGAAAGATCGTATTCCTTGAAGGCTTCGTGAGAACTTTCTTCTATATTTTCTATATCGATATTTGTAGTTAGGTAGTACCTAGAACCCTTCTCTTCAACCTTGGTTATACCTTGTCCTTGGTTACCTCTTGCCGGTTTTATGCAAACTTCTCCGTGCTTACTTAAGAAGTCCTCAAAGTCATCATATTCTTCTAGTTTGATAGAATCAGGCATTGGAACCTCATCTTCAAGGAGATCATATACCTTCGTCTTGTCCCGGTATTTTCTCATAGCTTCTGGTGTTTGTATATACTTTATTTCACCGGATACTGATTCCTCGTATTCCCTTTCCTTTTTTTCAATTAATTCTGAAAAGGCTTCATCATATTCCTCTTTCCTATATTTACTCGGCATTTGGTTTTCCAGGCCTTCTGCGGTTCTGAACCTAATGTATGCGATCTCGGTATCCAACTCCGAAACCTCTTCATCGTACTCAAAGTTCATGAACTCCAAATCTGTTCCGTGTTTGTTCCATTTCTCGATTTGATCTTCCATCCATCTTATTTTTCTCTCAGGTGTCCAACCGGTGTTTATGTAGGTTATTTTGCTCATACTTTCACAGCACTCTCTTTTTCTTGAGTCTTTTTTTCGATTTCTGTCGAAAGATAATTTTTATAGATATCTTCATACAATCTTTTGTGTATATTTTCCCCTCTTCCATTCATTTCAATTATGGATTCAGAAAGGCTTCGCCTGACACTAAGTATTTTTTCAATTTCTCCATTTAGGCCTTCCCTTGAACCCTTTCTACAGAAACTGAAAAGGTTTGAAGCATACTGGTAGACCATTGGGTCTTTAAGACCATCCTTTATGGCAAAGCCTGACAGCTTTCTCAAATCGTCAATGCTTTGGACCGTCCTGAAGTCTTGAGGTGAAATGTCTTCCAAAAAGTCATATATAGAGCCGTAGTTTTTGACAAAGGCCTCCATGCCTCTGTTTACATAGTGGGCGATTTCAAATAATAGGTCAAGGTTAGGGTTTGCGCCTAAAGATCTTATTTCAACAGTTTCTAGACTTGGATTTACTCTCACAGGACCCCATATTGTGTTGTACTTGTTTCTTATATTTATGTATCTCTCTGACCTGTCTGCCAGATTAACAAACCCCCTGAACTCTGTTTCAAGTTCTCTTTCATAATCATTCCACGCCTCCTTGAAGTCTTGCATCTGGCCCTGGAATGGATGATCTTTATGTAAAATCCTTCTGTAGGCCTGGTTTCTCCATGATTTGAAACCGTTCTTGGGTGAACACTGTGTCAATGCAACTACAAAGGGATCGACGGCCGTCAGAAAGTTCATTTGTTTTATCCTGTCTTTTTCGTTGCTCTTCCAGTCAAAATGAATATGTGTTCCCAGCACATTCCCACATACGTTTATCCTGTTCTTATCAATTATCTCTCTTCTTAGCTGGTAACACATATTTTCTCTGAGTGTCTTTGTGTTATTATTTGTTAGAGGTACTTCGAGGGGCAAGGTTCTGAGATCCAGATCCCTTGCCACGGAATCAACTATTTTTATTTTTTGTATTAGATCATTCCTTACGTCTTCAAGTTTACCTGCAGAAGAAATTACCTCTACAATTTCATGTGAACTTTCTTTTACGGCCCACGGTTCGTTTATTGTACTCAATATTTCATCTGACCTCGGAACAGATTCAAATCTCTCGTTCAGTGTCAGAAGCTCAAGTTCCATGCCTATTTTAGACTTTTTAGATGAATTAAAGTTCCGTTGGAGTATCTTATAACTATCTAGGTAATTAAAATTGCTTAAATGATTAAATGCACCTCTTCTACTTTCTATTTGATTTAATATGCCTTTTAACATCTTAAAATCACTCCTTGGTATATATCAAGCCACCTGACACCAATCTGGTTTAAGGAGAGCTATCAAAACTATCTATAGACCCTTATTGTGGCTGTTTAAACTACAAAACAAGTAGAAAACCTTATTTATGGGCCTAAGATCCTACCTATTATTATTTGGCAATAAAAATTATTTAAAACTTATGGTTTTACATAATAAAATTTTTAGACGTTTTTAGAGCAATCAAACCACTTCCACATGCTTACTTTAATATGAAGAGAGCTAAAATGGTTTCCGGGAGTTAAAAAAACTTCCAAAGGGTCTTATTTGTCGATTAAACACTTAAAAGGTATCCGTTTTATTTTAAATACATCAATACATTCACAACTTATCAAAAATCATCAAATAATCGGTTTGAAGACAGGACCATATGGTGAATCAACTATCTCCGAATCAACAAACTTACCAATAAGCCTCCGGGAAGAATCGACGACCAACTCCCTGTAGGACATATCTCTTCCCTTCGGCATGCCCCGATCTCCCCTTCCAACTACAAGGACTTCTCTCTTTTTCCCTATAATATCTCTGTTTTTCTCTGAACTTATCCCACTGACTATATCTAATATCTCCTGGCCTTCAAGGGAGTTTTTTCCTTCCTCTGTACTATTGGGCCTATTCAGCATATTTATCTCTATACTGTCGGGTTCTGTGGATTTGACAACCTCCTTTGTTCTTTTAAAATCCATCTGTTTCTCGCCGGGATAACCGAGAACTATATCTGTAGAAATATTGATATCCGGAATATTACTTTTTAGTCTATCCACCAGTTCCACGAAGTCCTGGGATTTGTATTTTACACCCATATCATCAAGGATTCGATCCGAACCCGATAAAAGTGGTAGGTGAATGTAAGAATATACCTTATCGGATCTGTATATACCCATAAGATTCTTTGCTTTGGCTGTGTCAACATTCATCGTCCCAATGCGTAGCCGGAACCTTCCAGGAAGATTCACTATACTGTCGACGAGATCCTTTAGACTGGTTTCTATGTCTTCTCCATAGGAAGCAGTATTGTGGGCCGCGATCCATATCTCCTTGCAGCCTGAGTCCAATGCTCTCTTAACCTCATCTACTATGTCTTCCAACATGTAGCTCTCGGTTGAACTTCCACTGGAAAGAGGATCAAGTGGACATCCCCCTGGAAATCCGTGCTTTATATCACATATATCGACTAGACTGTTGCGCCGTATACGTGGAAGACCTGTTCTTTTTTCCTTCCTGTCGTCGAGATACTCCACCACATCACCGGAAGATGTTTTTTCAACTACCTTTGCTATGTCCCTGCAGTTGTTGGGGCCTACAAAGGAAGATTCAGGTAGAAGATCCTTTGACATACCGTACTCTGTATATGGCATACATCCCGCAAAAACAATCTCCTTTCCAGGATATTCTCTTTTCCAGTTGGATATCTTCTCTTCCGAAATTTTTTCTGCAGGTCTACTGGCAGAACATGAGTTCAGAATTAGAGTATCTGCAAGATCCGGATTATCTGTAATACCACAACCTCTTCTCTCAAGTATACCCTTCATTATCTCTTCGTTTGATACATTCAACATGCATCCATACGTCTCTATATAGGCCCTCATGGAAGCACCTTCTTCAGTCTTTTTGATGTCGTGTTCTTCACGATCAGAGTTTTTCTTCTCGATCCATGTCCTGACTTAACTAAAACGTCCCTGTCCAAAAGATCAGACATCCTTTCAACGAGTTCCCTGTTAGCCTTTCCATCTGTGGCAGGCTCGGAAACCCTTACATGAAGTCTGCCTGTCCATCTATTGAAGCCCTCGACGGAAAATCTTTCAGATAAAGGGCTGACCTTTACCTCGAGAAAAACATCTCCATTGGTATCATTCATCACATAGTAAGATACACGAGAACTATAAAAAACAATGACCAAGGAACTGTTACCAGGCTACGTTGTTTGTACTACGGTTTATCTGTCTCTGTACCTCACCGATGTACTGTTCAAAGCAACTGATGTTTCCTCTATCAAGGGCATCGTTTGCCATTTCAAGTCTGTCTACAACCCTATGCGGATTGGATATATCGTCTCTCCTAAGTGCTTTCTTTACACTCCTTGCAGTGTCTATAAACCTTCTGTCGAGTTCCTCCTTCTTTCTGGTTTTCTTTTGTTCGTCTGTCTCCCTCTCGGCAAGAAACATCTGCTCAAACCTCGAAAGAGATCTGAAGACGGTTTCTCTGAAACGATCGCTCCCTACGAAGACCAGAACAAGTGCTATGGCAACTATTAGAATGACAATAAAGCCCCATATCCTTGTTATACCCCTTATGAAAAGACCTGTGATAGTCCTTCTCTCGTGTTGTTCCTCTCCGTAGGCCTGTACCATCCTCATTTCATCAAATCTTCCAGGTTCTATGTGGCCATCGAAGGCCATCTCAAACCTACCTGTTTCATCGCCTTCTAGAACAAAGTTCCAGACAACCTCTGGATTCTCCTCCAGTATTTCTGTCGGTGCTGGAAACATATCCATGTCCTCAATGGAAGATGCTACATCCTTGGGTATATCAATGGTTACGGTTATGTTTCTCCTCTCAGAGGCTGTATTCTTTATGTTGAGTGCTATCCTGGTTTGATCGTCTTCCTGGTCATACAGATACTCTGTATCAAAGTATACATCCCTTGTGAACCCATCAGCTATATCTTCTACCTCGTACATAGGATACTTTCTCTCGGCGACAACTACTTCAACATCCTGGGAATCGGTTCTTCCTCTGTGGTCCTCGACTTCAAATACTGCGTTGTAGGTTCCTGTTTCACTATATGTGTGTATAGTTTTGCCTGTTTCGCTGCTTACGTAGTCCCAGTCGCCGTCTCCATAGAAGTCCCATCTATATTCGGTTATGTCGCTGCTTAGGCTTGTTCCTTGTCCCCAGAAGAAAACTCCTACACCATCAACGCCTCTGAGATATGTGTCAGTAACTGCGTTTGGCCTTACCTCTATATCACTGGTCTCGATAAACTTTGATTCGCCTACCCTGTGTCTGTCGTCCCATTCTACAACTGCTCTGAACCTGTAGTCGGAGTCTATATCAAGGCCACTGACCTCATGTGAAAACCGTCCCTCTGAATACATCTCCTGTCTCGGGGTTTCCTCCCAGCCGTTTTCCTCTGTCCTGTATCTAAAGTATACATCAACGCTTTCTTCGAGTCCTATATTTGTAAGGTCTGCAACGAGGACTGCGGAATCATGTGTTATACTCTTGGCGTATTTTGCCTCCACGGAAGGAAGATCGTGGACCTCAAAGTATGTGGTCATACCCTCTGCATCCACTCGGTAGGTTCCTTTGTTGTCTGTTAGGTATGAAACGCTTACGGTTTTTGTTTCACCTGCATCTACGCTCACAGTTTCAGAGATCTCTGTTTTTTCGTTTACCACGAAGCCTACAGCAGTCTCACCCGGCTGGCCTCCTATGTTCTCAATGTCCATCCGTAGACTTGTATGCTCATCGATGTATACCTTTTCGGGAACGGCTCTCAGGCCACTCATCTGAAATTCTGCAGGTTTTCTCTCTGTTTCAAATATAAGATCTTCGTCTCCTATCCACTCGACTACAACCTGGAAGTCGTAGTTGGTGTCTGGATCTATATCAGTTAGAATCTTAGAGTATGTTCCTTCGGAGGACATGGTCCTCTTTTCTGTTTCTGTCCACCCTTCCCTTCCCTTTTCACGGTAACGGAAGTACACAACTACCTCGTCGAGATTTGCCAGATCGACAACGTCTGCATGGACTGTAACAGGATCGTATGTAACACTGCCTTCTATAATAGGTCTTTCCTTTTCTTCATAAAGGGCTAAACCAACACCTGCAGTAGATGCTACTACAAAAACCATCGCAATCAAAAGTCCTATTGCTTTATATTTCATACAAACCCCTTCGTTCTTACTGAACTGTTACAACTAATCGATAGAAAAACTTAAATATCTTGAATGAATTTTATGTGTTTTTCTATTTCGTTAAAATGCGTTATAAAATACAGAGGGATGGTGTGCTAACGTTTTAAATTCCGCAGGCTAATTTATTGTATGCTCATAAAGAACGCAAGATTCGTTCTAACTCCGGAAAAGACACTGGAAAACAAAAATATAGTTGTCAAAGACAGTAGGATAGAGTCTATAGGAGGATGTGATAAAAGCGAGGAGGTCATAGACGCATCCAACCACATAGTTCTTCCTGGCCTTGTAAATATGCACACACATGCATCCATGAACCTGCTCCGCGGTGTATCCGACGACAAAAAACTTCAGAAATGGCTCCAGGAAGATATATGGCCTCTTGAGGAGAAACTGGACGGAGAGAAATGCTACTGGGGTGCAATGCATGCCTTCACAGAGATGATAAAGACGGGGACAACATGTTTCAGTGACATGTACTTCTTCATGGACAAGGTTGCCGAAGCCGCCGAAGATATAGGAATACGCGGATACTTGGGCCATGGAATGTTGGACCTGGGAGAAGAACAAAGAAGAAAAAAGGATCTAAAGAAATCCAGGAAGATTGTAAAGGATATAGGCAAATTATCCGACCGGATCAATCCAATGGTAACACCCCACTCATGTGAAACCTGCTCGGATGAACTTCTCCTAAAAGCCAGGGAAATGGCGGATCGAAATGATATACCTCTACACATGCATCTATGTGAGACACACGACGAAGTAGAAAAGCTAATAAAAGAAAGGGGCAGAAGGCCCGTTGAACATATAAAACAACTTGGGCTGCTTGATGGAAAATTCATAGGAGCCCACGGTGTACATCTCACAGTTGAAGACATCAAAACGCTTTCGAAGAAAGAAGCGAGCATAGTCCACAACCCATGTTCCAATATGAAACTAACGTCCGGAGTAGCCCCTGTGCCTGATATGATGCAGAAGGGTCTCAACGTCTGCCTTGGAACAGACGGTGCCGCATCCAACAACAACCTTGATATGTTCGAGGAAATGAAGTTCGTAGGACTTCTACACAAACTCAACGCATCGGATCCAACCACCATGCCCATTGAAGATATATCAAAACTCCCATGGACCAATGCAGACATGGCCTTGGATAGAAAAATAGGGAGGTTGGAACAAGGATATAATGCAGACCTCATACTTGTAGATCTGGACTACATAAAAATGAATCCTGTACACAGCCCACTATCAAACCTAATATACTCGGGAGCCGAGGTAGATACCACCATAATAGATGGAGAGATAGTCATGAGGAACGGTGAACTAACGATGGTAGACGAGAACAAGATTAAAAGGAAGGCAGGGGAGTTCGCGGAGGAACTAGTTTCCTGTCCCCATTCGGAAGACTGATAGAAAGAGTTCTTTTTGGATACTTTGTAACCGTAGTTACAGAAAAAGTTTTCATTTTTCTTGCATTTACGGTTTAGGTAGATAAGAAACTAGATGGTCCTTAATTGTTAAGCGAAACAAGCCGAAGCGTTAACTTTATAAATACTATATCTACAAATTGTTAGCCCATGAAAGACAACGAAAGAAAAATACTCGCAGAACTTTTGGAAGACGGAAGGAAAAAAATATCCGACATAGCCAAAAATCTGGATATTTCGAGGCAGACAGTAAGCAAGAAGATAAACCAACTAAAGGAAGAGGGTATAATAAACTCCTTTACCGTTGATGTGGACGGCGGGAAGGTGGGCCTAAACACAAGGGCCTACGTAATACTCAATATCGCACCTTCGTCTGAACTGAGACATAAATTTGTCAAGGAAGCCAAAAAAATGAAGAGCATAAGTCAGATCCACCATACATTTGGAAGGTTCGACATGATACTTGAAATACTCGTAGAAAATGAAAAGGGACTTGATAAAACACTTGATGCGATCAGGGACTTCGAAGCAGTCGAAGAGACAGAAACACTTATATGCAAGTACAAGGAAAAAAACGATCCACGTGACCCATTAAAACATGCACTGGGAAAGGATTTGTAGAACTTTTCTCGGAAAACTATATTTTTTCTCTTAGCTGACAGGTCTTGCATATATCTCCGCTTGTAATTTCGCCACAGAAGTCACATTCCTTTACAGAACTATCGTCACCCGAAAACATATTCTGCAAGGCAGGAAGTAGCTTGTCAAAGGCCCGGAGAGAAGTGTACTTGGTCGAAGGTCGCTTGGCCTCCATATCGTTGAGAAAGTCCCTGACGTCGAACCGTAGGCTGTTATCTACATATGGACATTCTGTCTGATGAAGATCTATACCCCTTAGCCTTCCGTAGAGGGCTATCTCCCTTTCAGGAGTATCTCTAAAGGGCTTCACCCTTGGTATAAACTTTTCGTTGTCTAGAACGGCAGGCTTTGCTCCAAGCCTTACCATCCTATTCATATTACCTCTCAGGTAGTTCATAAAAATGCTCTGGAGCTCGTCGTCCATGTTGTGCCCTGTAGCAAGTTTTGTTGCCCCCAGTTCTCTGCTCTTCCTATTCAGGAGCCATCTCCTGAGGACACCACAGTATGTACATCCATACTCCTTGTCCTCCATTATCTCGTCCAGTGTCTTTCCAAATGCCTCCTTGAAGGAAGCTATATGTAGATCGACACCTAGATCCCGGCAGAGCTCTTCTGCTATTTCTATACTTTCATCCCTATAGTCCTCTATACCCTCGTCTATTGCCAGAGCAAACAGGTCGGCATTTCTCCAATCCTTGAACAGATCCGAGAGAAAAAACAAAAGGGCCGATGAGTCCATACCTCCTGATAGAGCGACACAAACCTTGTCGTCGCTCTCAAAAAGATCGTTCTCGCGTATAGTGCCCTTTACAAGGGACTCGAACTGTTCTGTAAAATGTTCGGAGCACCACGACTTCCCCTCGTACTTCCTGTGTATAACCGCCGGATCTCCACATTTCCAGCATTTATTCCCTTGTCGTTCGGTGATATTGTCTTTATCTCTCAATCTATCCACCGGAAACAACGTTTATGAGATTTAATTTGTCGCCATCGACGACCGCCTTACCCAGGGAAACTATTTCGTCTTCCATCTCTACAATTACAGTCTCTGGATTGACACCGATACGGTCCAACACACCCTCTACTGTAGTACTGTCATCGTCTACTGTGTGTTCTTTTTTTCCATGTATAACTTTGATAGACATGTGCAAAGTCTGATTATTTAGATTTAAATAGGTTTAAAGGTCAGAAATGAACCGTCCAGTAAACCGTCGAAGCAAAGGAAGGGACCACATCGATTATTTCTCTGTCGATTGAGTTTACATGTTTAGCAAGGCCACGGGGCATCATCTGATACGCTCCATAAGGTACTATGAAATGGGGGTCTATACGGAAATCTTCCACAAACTCCAGGTCGCGAAGAAGCTCCTTTAGATGTGGTGTTCTGAAAAGATAGCTCCTCTGTGGCAGAGACCACTGGTACAGCGCACGGAGGCTCATGGGATTGAAGCTCTCGAAGACGAACTTATCCCTGGTGACCCTCTCCACTTCCTTCAGAAATTCCGGTACCTGCCTTGGACGAAGGAGGTGTAAGAAACGCATGCTTGTGGATACATCAAACGACTTGTCTTCAAAGGGAAGTCTGAATGCATCACCGACAATATATTCTGCCCTTCCTGGTCTCAACATCTCACTGCTTGCATCAAGCCCTACCACATCGCCACCTGCCTCCTCCATTGCCTCTGCAAACCTACCAGTACCTGTAGCTATATCAAGTATCTCCTTGTCATCGGGACCCACCAACTCCAGAAGCTTTTCAATCTCCTCCCGGTTGAGCACCTTTCCTCCATGTGTAAATCTCTTGTCATACCTGGATGCAACCTCCTCCCTGCGGTACCACTCCTGACCAATCTTCATAAGGTATTTATATTGTTGTACTTAACTTAAAAATATGGTAGAATGGGAAGTTCAAAGGATTACAAAGACTTGAAAGTTCCCGTCTCCGAGATAAGGAAGGTTGTGGAGGAGAGCAGATCTAAAGTAAATCTCTTCCAGAACATGGAAGACGAAAACTGTATGAACTTCAGTAGTGTCATAAAGGAAATAAAAGATGAAGACAGCAGCTACCTTGTCAAAATAAGGCCACCGGTTTTTCTCATAAGCGGACTTTTAAGTAACTTCTCTAGGATCATATCAGGACTCAAAAACACAAAGATACTTGACAACAAAAGGTGGAAGGAAAGAGAAGTGGAAAGCCTGAAAAAAATCTACCCCGAGATGGTTGCAGACCACAAGCCCTTTGAAAACGCTGTGCTCATGGAAAAGATAAATGGAGAGCCTGCCGCCGAGGTTCTCAGATCGGATATAAGCGACGAAGAAAAGGAAGACATTATACTGGATATGGCCAGGGTTCTCAGAAAACTACATGACATGGATGTATTCCACGGAGAACCAAATACGAACAACTGCATAATAGGCGAAGACGAGAAAATATACTGGATAGACTTCGAGGTAGTCTACGACGAAGATCTCCACGAAAAGGAAAAGAAGGCAAAGGATCTGGAACAGTTTATACTTTCTGTCCTCGGATCCTTCGACGAAGAAGGCGAGATAGGAATAGATGACAGAGAAATAATAGAAAGGATTTTCAGGGAATACGGTGATGATGAAATACAGTCCATTGTACGCCACTACCACTCACTTCCTCTTATTGGACCCTACAGGATATACCAGTTCTCATTTAACTCACTTGGAAGGTTCTACAGGGCCCAGATTAACTTCATGGAATATCTTGGACTCAGAGAAGAAAGGGAACTTGCTGGAATATTCGGATTTTCTTCCTGATGGATAAAATATTTATACAGTTCTGAAACTACTTTAGCCTATGATAAACGAAGACAGGGCATTGGATATGGTCAGAGAAGAGGTCGATACAAAAAACCTCAGAAAACACATGTATGCAGTATCTGCCATCATGGAGAGGCTGGCCAGGGAGTTCGATGGGAACAAAAAAGAATGGAAGGCCGTGGGGCTTTTACATGATATAGACTACGAAAAAACCAAGAACGAACCCGAAAAACACGGAGTAAAGTCTGCTGAAATGCTGGAAGACTGTCTTCCGGATGGTTGTCTTGAAGCCATAGAGGCACACAACTCAATGTACTCCGGAACTGAACCAGAGAGTAAGATGTCGAAGGCTTTGATAGCTTCCGATGCAATTTCAGGACTAATAGTTGCAACTGCCCTTGTGATGCCAAACTCCACACTGGAAGAGGTAAGAAAGGAGTCGATAATGAAAAAGATAGACGACAGTTCATTTGCAAAAAATATAGACAGGGACAGAATCAGATACTGTGAAAAACTGGGACTAAATCTCGAGGAGTTTGTGGAACTTTCACTGGAAGCCATGGAAAACGTACACGAGAAACTCGGGCTTTAGAATTACCCTTGGACCCTCCCTCTACAGATCTTGCATCCCTCGTCGAGGAAACAGTCGGAGCAGACTACTGCACCACAGATAGGACAGCCTCTCAGTGCTTCCTTTTTCTTACCACACGACTGGCATATACCATTCATACTAATCCCTTTCTGGTATTTCGACCTGGGAGAGTTTATCCACGTATTTTTCCAGCCTCCCCATCTCTTTGTTCAGTGTCCGGAGGCCCTTCAGTACGTTGTCTGATTCTTTAGAGGACATCGACACAAGTTTCTCTTCTCTCACATCAAGACTCTCAACAGTCGAGGCTATGGTCTTCTGTAGCTGTATAACTATGGCCTGTTTCAGTCCTTGGAGTATATCGCCCTCCATTCTGACATACAGCTTCCTATCTCCTTTTTTCTTGACCTTTTCTATTATACCAAGAACTTCTAGAAGATCAAGGGAAAGCGAGATCGACGACGAGCTGTAACCTGTTTCCTTGGACAGTTCCTGAAGCGACATCTCTTCGCCATCCATTATAAGTGCAGCTATTATCCTCCCGTGTATTTCATCGTAGCCTATAGAAGAAGCAGTATTGGAAAAGGAGGAGTATATCTCGTCCTTTATCTCTTCAACGTCTTTCTCTGGCATGCTATCATTTTATTATTCTCTGTATTGTTTTTAAGCTTTCACCGGGAATAACATTAAAAAGAAGGGGCACTTTACAATCTAAGGTGTTACCATGCCAGCAGAAGAATTTATCAATATAGAGTTCTTTGAGATGCTTTTCCACGGAATAGTTGCATTTCTTGCGCTACTGTTCGTAATAGTTCTCACATATGTGATAATAAAGCACTTTACAAAGAAAGAGGAATAGACACAGAGAACCACGATCAGAGGGTTTTTATAAATCTCAAGGATCCATTCTTAGTGGGATTTATGTCTGACAAAAAGATACTTATAACCTCTGCACTGCCCTACATACACGGAATTCCACATCTTGGCAATATCATAACTTCTATACTGCCTGCAGACGTATACTACAGGTATCAGAGGCTCAGAGGCAGGGATACCCTTTATATCTGTGGATCGGACTCACATGGAACCATGCATGAAATAGAGGCACAGAAAAGAGGAATGGAAACAGAGGACCTTGTTTATGAAAGCCACAAAAGGGTTAAATCCCTTCTGGAGCAGTTCAACTTCGACTTCTCATACTACGGCATAACGAACTCGGAGGAAAATAGAGAAACCACAGAACATATTTTCAAAAAAATAGACGAAAACGGCTACATAGATGAAAGGGAGATAGATGTAACATACTGCCAAAACTGCGAAAAGTATCTAGCCGATAGATGGATAGAGGGCGAATGTCCCGAATGCGGTGGCCTCGCAAGGGGAGACCAGTGCGATGACTGCGGAACACTTCTCGACCCAAAGGATATAGTAGATTCCTACTGCATACACTGTGGAAAGGGAGATATAGACTTCCGGAAGTCAAAGCATCTCTTCTTCCGCCTCCAGGATTTCGAAGACTGGTTGAAGGACTGGGTGCCTGGAGTTGCAGGAAATAAAATCACAGAGAAAGAGAGTTTTTCTTGGCTTGATGGTGGTCTCAGAGAAAGATGCATAACAAGGGACGCAAGCTGGGGATTCAGTGTTCCAAAGGAAGGATACGAAGACAAGGTTTTCTACGTATGGTTCGATGCCCCGATAGGATATATAGGGGCCACAAGAACCTGGGCAAAGGAAAACAACGAAGACTGGAAAAAATGGTGGAAAAACAATGATGTTAAGTATGTGCAGTTCATGGGAAAGGACAACGTTCCCTTCCACACGGTACTCTTTCCAAGTGTTCTCAAGGGAACAGGAGAGAACTGGCATCTGGCAGATAAAATAATGGCAGGAGCCTTTCTCACAGCAGGAGATATAAAGTTCTCAAAGAGCCGTGGAAAGGGTCTCAACCTGGAGAGTGCCCTGAAGATCAGAGAAAGTGACTACTGGAGATTTGTGCTCATGTCGCTCTACCCAAGGGATAGCGATATCAGGTTTTCTTGGGATATATTTCAGGATAAGATAAACAATGAGCTCACCGACTCATTTGGAAACTATATACACAGGACACTGAAGTTCCTCAAGGATAATTTCGACTCTGAAATACCAGACATAGATGCAGGCGAAGACGGATTCTGGGAGGACGTGATCAGGAGCGTAGAAGCTATAGAAAGATACATAGAAGAATTCCGGTTTAAGAAGGCCATGAACGAAGTTGTGAGGCTTTCGTCCAAGGGAAATAGCTACTTCCAAGAAAAGGAACCATGGAAAAATATTAAAGACGACGAGGAGGGCTGCAAAGAAACCATGCTTATCTGCCTCAATGTCGTAAAATCACTTGCAATAGTATCGGAGCCCTTCATGCCGGAAACCGCCGAAAAGATATGGGACTTTCTCAATGAAGAAGGTAAAATACACGAAGAAGATTGGGAGCGTGCAAAGAAGATAGATCTCAGAGGAAAAACTATAAAAGATCCCGAACCACTTTTTGAAAAGGTTGAAAAGGAAAACATACCCAAATTTACAAAAGAGGGAGGTGAAAAAAACATGATCAGTTTTGATGAATTCAAGAAGCTTGACATCAGAATCGGTGAAATAAAGAAAGCAGAGGATATAGAGGGTTCTAAAAACCTGTTCAAACTTACAGTAGACGTCGGAGAAGAAACCAAACAGTCGGTAGCTGGGTTCAAGGGACACTACATAAAGGAAGAGCTTGAAGGAAGAAAGGTACCTGTACTTGTAAACCTGGAGCCCTCGGAGTTGATGGGCGTCAAGAGCGAATGTATGATTCTCGCTGCAGTTGCAGGAAACAAGGAACCTGTTGTGCTCGAACCTGAAAGGGACCTAGAAGCAGGTACAGGAATTGCATAGAAGATACTGATTTGCTTTTTCTAAATACTACATTAGATGCATCTATTTGATGGGCCGGCCGAGATTTGAACTCGGGTCTGGGCGCCCCGAACGCCCGATGCTAGTCCATTGTAGGAAGCTAGGTTCCTACAAAATGAAAAGGAACCTTTTCTTCTGGCTACACCACCGGCCCAAAAGGCCAAGTAATTTATTTTTAAAATGTTGTCTGAAATCATTTAAAGTTGAAGAAGTAAATAGTCCATGATTCTAATGGCAAAGATATCGATCATGTCGGATCTGCATCTTGGATTCAAAAGGGGCACGGAGAGGGAGGAGGATGCCTTTATTGCCACAGAAAGGGCCTTTGAAAAGGTAGTTGATATGGAATCCGATATCGTGGTTGTTGCCGGTGATATTTTTGATTCAAGACTTCCAAGACCCGAGCACTGGTCAAGATTTATGAATATACTATCGCCCTTGGGAAGAGGAGAGGTGGAAGTCAGCAGGACAAGAGGAAGGAAAGGGGTTCCCGAAGAGGCCGTCGGAGGAATTCCTGTGGTTGCAATACACGGAACCCACGAAAGAAGGACAAACAGAGAAAGAAACAGTATAGGCGCGATGGAAGATGCAGGATTCCTTGTACATCTTCACTGCAGCTCAGTTGAGCTGGATGTAAAGGGCGAGAAAATAGGTATACATGGGATGGGTGGTGTTCCGGAAAAATACTCCAAGGAGGTCCTGAAAAAGTGGGATCCCGAACCCTTCGACGACGCCTACAACATATTTGTAATACACCAGGACCTAGAGGAGTACATATACAATCCTGTTAGGCCTCCGGAACTCGGATTGGAAGATCTTCCGGGTGGCTTTGATCTCTATGTTTCGGGCCACATACACTGGAAAGATAGGCAGAAAGTAAATGGGAGTCCGTTTTTAATTCCGGGCAGCCTTATCCCGACACAACTAAAGAAAAGGGAGTCCGAAACCCCAAAGGGATTCTACACCGTATCCACACAAAGGGAGGAAGTTGAGTTCGTTGAAATCGAGGCTCCAAGGAAATTCGTATACAAAAAGATGGAGTTCGAAGACGCAGATACAAGGACTGTGGAAAAAAAGGTGTCCCTCTTTCTCGAGGATATACAGGAATCAGAAAGGAAGCCTCTTGTAAGGATAAAGGCAGCAGGGGACCTGCAAAAGGGAATCAGTCCGGCGGATGTAAATCTATCAAAGATAGGTGAAAAGTACAGAGAAAAGGCCCTGGTAAGTTTTTCCGAAGATCTAAAGGAAAAGAAAATGAACGGAGGAGGTGTATCCCACGAAAATATACATGACAGAAAACTCTCCGTAGAGGAAATGGGCATGGGTATACTCCAGAACAAATTAGAAGAAACGGGTGTTGATATAAGTCCGGATGTTGTCTTTGAAGATCTCGTTCAGGGCAACATCGAAGCTGCCATGGATAAAATACAGGAACTGGACAGAGAGGAAGACAAGGGAGGTCAAACATCGAAGGAAGAAGATTGGTGGATAAAATAAACTAAAGTTTTAAATTCTTGTAGAGAGAGTTGTATGTGAAAAGTCGGATTTAAGTATAAAACAAGAGGTGAGAATATTAGAAAATCTTCTTTTAAGAATCAGAGAGTGGCTGTATTCGTTGATATACAGAACATGTACTACTCTGCAAAAAATATCTACGACAGTAAGGTAGACTACTCCTCGCTTATAGAGGTGGCAGAAGACAACAGAGAACTAGTGAGAGCAATAGCATATGTTATCAAGGCAGAGACAAGAGACGAAGAAAACTTCTTTGAAGCACTGAGTGAAATAGGCTTCCAGGTAAAGAAAAAGGACCTAAAGGAGTTCTATGGTGGAAGTAAGAAGGGCGACTGGGACATGGGTATAGCAATAGATGCAATAGAAATAGCAGACAGAATAGATGTTGCAGTTCTCGTAACAGGAGATGGAGACTTCAGCTCGCTTGTAAGACATCTTAAATCAGAAGGTCTACAGGTTGAAGTTATGTCCTTTGGAAAGTCCACTGCAGGTGAACTAGTAGAAGCAGCAGACGTTTTCCTCAATATGGATAAGAAAAAGGATCTTTATCTGATGGACTGAAATTCTGAAACAAGATGATAAAAGGACTGAAGATCAAGAACTGGAAGAGTCACTTAGATTCTGAGTTCGAATTCGGTAAAGGTACCAATGTTCTGGTCGGAGTCATGGGCTCAGGCAAAAGCTCTGTTCTCTCTGCAATTTCATTTGCACTTTTTGGAACATTTCCTTCACATAGGTCGAGGGAAGTTACACTGGATGATACTATAATGGAAAGGCCTCACAAAAAGGAAAGTGCCGAGATAAGCCTGTTTTTTTCTGTGGACGGAGAAGAATTTGAGGTCAGTAGAACTGTAGAAAGGGGAAAAGGAACCACAGAGGCCAGCATAAGAAAGAACGGAGAGATAATCGACACAGGTCCTTCCAGGGTAACTGAAATCGTAGGGGAAACCCTGAAGGTTGACTACAGTCTTTTCTCGCGGGCTGTGTATTCGGAGCAGGACGGCCTGGACAACTTCTTGGAGATAAGGAAGGGGGAACGTATGAAGAAGATAGACAACCTTCTCCAGATAGACAGGTTTGAGAAATGCAGAGGAAATATCACAACGCTAATCAACAGACTCGGAGATAGGATTGATTCAAGAAAGAGTGTACTGGAGGACATGGAGGATCAGGAGAATTTCGGAAGGATAGAAAAGATTGAAGAGGATATAGAGAAACTGGACTGTCTTATAGAAGATCTCAAGGAGAATGCCGGAAGCGTAAACAAACAGTACAGAAAACTGAAAGAAGAGATAAAGGAGGTCAAGGATGCCTCAGGGCAGATAAAAAAACTTCAAAATAAAAAAAGTGTTTTACAAGGAGTTATATCAAATTTAAAGGAAGAAATACAGTCCAAAAGGCCCAAAGAAGACATATCAAAGGATAAAACTGAAAAAGAACTGAAAAATGCAGAAAAAGAGCTTAAAAACCTCAAAAACAGTAAAAAAGATCTTAAAGAGGATTTAGATGATTTTAAAGAGGACAAAAGGGACAGAAAGGTAAGAATAAGAAACCTACAGAGAAGAATACAGAAAGTAAAGGGGATCCACGGTGAATGTCCGACATGTGAAAGAGATCTTGAGGAAAAACAAAGAAAGAGATTGATTCAAGAAAGGAGAAAGAAGATCTCCAAGCTCGGCAAGGAAAAGGAAGGTTTAGAAAAAGGAATAGAGTGCTTAGAAGAGAAGATAGGAAAAATAGATGAAAAGGAGGAGGAACTGGAAGAGAAAAAGAAGGAACTCAAGAAACAGAGAGACATTATAGAAGATATAAAAACAAAGGAGAAAAAGATCGAGGAAAAACGGGGGAAGCTGGAGAAAATAAAGAAGGAGTTGGAAGATAAAAGAAAGAAATATGACTTCGAAGGGCTCGAGGAAAAACAGGAAGAGATAAACAATCTTTCGGGGAAGAGAGAAAAGATGAAGGAAAGAATCCAAAGCAAGAATGAAATTCTCGAGGAAAGAAAAAGGGAGAAGGAAAATCTCGGAAGGAGAAAGAAAAGATATGAAAAGTTGAAGGATGGCATAGAAAGATCAGAAAAGACTGTGAGAAGCCTCAAAAAGTTCAGAAGTGCACTCAAGTCAACCCAGGATGAGCTGAGATCTAGATTTATAGAAGATGTCAACAAAACACTTACAAAGGTCTGGAAAAGACTGTATCCATACAACGATTTCACAGATCTCAGGTTTACAGTAAACGATGGGGACTACGAACTACAGTTCAAGAACAAACAAGGCTGGCAACCTGTTGAAGGCGTGGCCTCCGGAGGAGAGAGGACATCTGCATGTCTTGCCCTGAGGATAGCATTTTCTCTTGTTCTTGCACCCAACCTGGGATGGCTTGTACTGGACGAGCCTACACACAACCTGGACAAGAAAACAGTTGAGGAACTATCAGAGCTACTCAGAACCGGGATTAGTGACTTTGTAGAACAGATATTTCTTATAACACATGATGAAACCATGGAAAACGCCGCAAACTCCTATCTTTACAACCTGAATAGAAACAAAGAGAGAGATATTCCAACGGAAGTCGAGGAAATAAGGTAACTACATAAAGGATTCTGCGTCCCTGTTCTTCTTGTTAACCTTATCCATGTACTTCTTTGCTGCCTCTTCCAACGGCATTCCCCTCTCACTATCCTCACTCTTCCTTTTTCTTATCTGGGCAAAAAGAGGATAATTCACGGCCTCCCCTACAACAAAGGCTTCTCCAACGCGGAGAGAAGATATTGTTTCTAGAACATCACTTGTCAGTCCTTCACTGCTCTTTCCTATGTGTTTCTGGTCATAGGGGTTTGTTATTCTCATTATTATCTTTGTGTTACACTGGGAAAGGGCCGTTGTATCAAGCTTTATGGGCCTCTGTGATATAAGACAGAGTGAAGAATGGAACTTCCTTCCTTCCCTTGCTATACGTTGTATAACAGGCCTGGAAAGAGCATTATGCCTTTTCTTGCCTTCGGGAGCAAAGTTATGAGCTTCCTCCAGAACCAGAAGAAATGGAGGGACCTTGTTGTTCTGTCTCTTAAAGAAAAGTTTTCTGGCTATATATGTCACAAGCATCTGACGCTCCTCGAGGGATGTAAAATCAGAAATATCTATTATAGAGGCCTCGCCTGGGTTTACAAGATCCTCTATAGATGGACTATCTGCAATATCAAAGATACCTGTCCTCTTCAGATGTGAAATTTCAGATAAAAGTACTTCCTTTGTCGATGCCTTTATAGAATCGTCCCTTGCAACTGCATCCGCTATGCTCGAAAGTCCGTAGGCTTCGCCTGATTTTTCCTTTCTGATGTTTCTAAGTATCCTGCTTATCTCTCTTCTCTGGGCACCTGAAAGGTTGGGTTTTAGATGGAAAAACAGGGAAGGTGTTAGATTGGACGCACCTATCTTGAAATCAGTCCCTCTTATGACATTTACTCTATCTCTGTATTTTTCGTCCTCTCCAAAGCCTATGTACTCACCGTGGGTATCTATTAAAACAGTTCCTACCTGACCTGCATCCTCGTCTCTATCGATGAGTTCCTCTATCAGTACACTTGTGAGGTAGGACTTACCTGCGCCGGACAGGGCAAGTATGGAAAGATGTTTTTGTAGGAGCTTTGTCATGGAAAGTTTAACAGGTATGCTGTGGTGCCCCACGGTTCCGATATGGAGGCCGTTGCTGTTGTCCATACCAAGAAAATCAGAAAGTATATTCTCATTTATAATGCTCACCTCGGTTCCCGGAGAAGGAGGAAATGTAGCTCTTTTTATTTGGCCATCTATGTAGACACCCAGAGGCTTTGCCTCACCTACAAGGTACTCCCATCTCTCAGCAGGAAATATCTCCGTGAGCTTCTTACCCTTTCTCTCATACTCACGAACAGATTCGGCACGGTCGAAGTACCTGTTGGTCTTGTATATATCCGAAACCCTTGCTATAAGATTCCCCTCTTCGGAGCCAAGCATCACGAACTGATTCTGACGCACAGGAATATCACCGAAGTCCTCGTCTATGACGAAGCTGAACTGCGACGCAGACGGTCCATCGGGTGTCGATATAACCGTTCCTATCTGGTCTGTCATTGTTATCAAGATACTACTGAGTTTGAATGTTTAGAAAAGTTACGGTGGTATGTAGTGCCTAAAATAGAAACTTTTATACAGAGGACGGTAATTGGAAAGTGATAGTATGATAGAACTTGAAAGGACCTTTCTGGCCAGATTTTTACCAGAACTCGATGGCTGTGAGAGCATAGAGATAAAAGACATCTACATTCCAGGACACATGAGACACCCCATAATCCGAATAAGAAAAAAAGGAGATGTCTACATGATGACAAAAAAAGAACCCGAGGACGGTGACTCATCGACACAGAAAGAGTATACAATACCACTTACAGGGGATGAGTTCCGTGCACTCAAAAAAGTAGATGGAAAGGATCTCGTCAAGGTACGCTACTACAAAAAATGGAAGGATATGACTGCAGAGATAGATGTGTTCAAAGGAGATTTAGAGGGACTTGTTCTGATTGATTTTGAATTTGAAACACAGAACGAAAAGGAGAAATTCAGTCCGCCTGATTTTTGTCTTGGGGATGTAACACAGGAAGAATTTATAGCAGGCGGAATGCTATGTGGTAAAAGCTATGAAGACATAGAGGATAAACTCAGTGATTGGAACTACAGTCCGATAAAAACCGGGTTCTAGGGGTCTACATAACCCTTGATCTCAGTGTGGGGCTCGATATTTTTGAACCTTCATCAAAAAAAAACATTCTCCTCTTTTTATTTAATATTTACAAACTGGCAAACAACCGGAATATATAAAACCCTTTGTAAAAAAGGTTACTGGTATTAAAAGGTGACAATATGAAGATATTCGTTCTCTCCGATCCACATGCAAACATGAGACTTCTCAGAGAGGTCCTAGACGAGGTAGAAAGGGAGCAGTACGATGTATTTCTGGGGCTCGGTGACTTCATGTCTAAACGTTTTTTCTCAAAGCTGGTCACAGGTCTAGATGTAGAGAAAAAGTCATTTATACCAGGTAACCGTGACTACGGAATGAAGAAGCTGCCGTACCTTAAGAACATAGACAGTTTCGACTACGGTGGAATAAGATTTGTGATGGTGGGATCACACCACTTCCCTGATCTCAAGAACAAGGTACTGGAAAGGTTTGAAGACGTCGACCCGAGCCGTGTAATAATAGGATCACACGAACCACCACACAGGACAAGAGATGAAATCCACAGTGGAGCCAGGATAGGAGTCCATGAGTTCAGAGAAATCATAGAAGAAAAGCAACCTATTGCATGGTTATGTGGCCACATACACGAATCAGAGGGTGTTTCAACTGTGGGCCGTACAAAGGTCGTCAATGCATCGGCATCGAAGGATGTCCTCGGATACAGAATTGTCGTGGAAGATGGTGAAATAAAGGAAATAAAAAGGCTGGAAAGATGAAGTTTCTAAAGGAAAGGCCTGCTCTGGTTCTCGATGAACTTGAAAAGAAAACTCTGGTTATATCAGATCTTCACCTGGGACTTGAATACGAAATATACAAAAGGGGGATAAGGATCCCACCGAGGGTAGAAAAACAAAGAAAGAGAATATTCAACCTTCTTGATGAAACAGATGCAGAAAGACTAATACTTCTTGGTGATGTAAAACACAACGTTCCAACCACGTCCGCATCCGAAAAAAAGAACCTTCCGTCATTTTTCAGAGATCTTTCAGAAAGAGCAGAGGTAAAGATAACAAAGGGTAACCACGATGGAAATATAGAGGAACTGATAAAAGACTCCTCCATCGGGATAGAACCGACAAATGGATTCAGAGAGGGCGACTTCTACTTCAACCACGGACAGTCCTGGCCATCCGAACAAGTAAAACAATCAAAAATACTCATAAGGGGACATTCACACCCGGCTGTAAAGTTCGAAGACAGCCTGGGCTTCTCTTCGAAGGTGCCCTGTTGGGTCAGAGGTCCTGTGAAAAGGGGTGTTCTCAGGGAAAGATTTGGAAGCGGTGCAAAGACAGAGGAAATTCTTATTGTCCCTGCCTTCAATGAAATTATAACAGGCATGCCTATGAACGAAGATCGTGAAAAGAGACTTCTGGGCCCTATTCTAGAAAACGGAATTATGGATGTAGACGAGTCAAAGGTCTATCTTCTCGATGGAACATACATAGGAAGACTCGAAGATCTCTAAAATGGTCTGCTGTTCCTTCTGAGTTTGTAAAGAGAAGGTACATCGCCTACCTTGTCCTGCAGGGAGGAGTATATAAAACGGAGTTCTTCTTCCCTTAACCTTGCCCTTTTATCGGCCTCTATAAGAACCGTGGGTACTCCATACTCCTCATTGTCGGCTGAAAGAGAAAGAATAATCGAAGATATCTCATCTGCCCTTTTGGCAGGCTTATCTTCGGCGTAGAAGTCAACTCTGAGAGGCCTATCGTACTCTGTAGACTTAATGTAAAAAGAATATACATCATCGATAACATCCTTGGGCAAACACGACTTGGACGGATCGTCTGTGTATTGGAAATAAGATGTTCTCTCACCCTGTTTCAGTACATGAAACAGTAGGTTTGTGTCTCTCGTTCCTTCTAAAATTCTCTTTAGATCCTTCTTTTTGGTGCTTCTGACCCTTTCAAGTATATCATCTGAAACTATCCTTGAGAACTTCCTTGATCTGGAATCCTCGGATACTCCTGCAAACATACATGGAGGCCTGTTGAGAATATCGCTGTAGAGGTTCCTTACAATATCAAATTTTTGTTTGACGTCGGAGTCTTCTCCGGGATTGGAAGATGGATGTGGAACGATGGATCCGTCCATGATAAGAAGATCAAGATCTACGGATTTCATTGTATCAAGGGCCAGACCTACCTCCATCTCCATTCTCTCCAGATTTGCAGCAAGAGAAAATTCCTCCTTTGAAAGTGGTTCTGTAAAAACAGAAAGCTTTGGTGTAGGAATTGAGCTTGGAATATATCTTACATCCTTAAGACGGCCATCGAACTCGAAGACAACTGCAACGGACTTTGTCAAAACGAGATCCACTGCATGGTATGCTTTTTTGAGTAGACCTCCGTCTATCCCACACACAGTTTTCTTCTTCATATCCGATTCTTCTACGGGTATGGATATCTTTTTCTCTGGTATCTTTTCTCCTTGGATCTCTGCATCCTTTACGTCCCTGAGAAAACGGCTTAGCTTCCTTCTCTTGTTCTCGAGTGCCTCTACCTTACCCGCTATCCCGTTGAGCTCGGAAAGAATTTCCTGCATAACTTAAATAAATCCCACTAAATTAATAAAACTAGGCGGAATTAATCCAGGTAGCGGGATAAGATGGACCATGAAATAATCGAGGAAGCAGTAGAAAGGATACGAGGACTCCCAACATTTTCAAGGATAAGAGATGAACTCAGAAACAAGTTTGCTCTAAACGTAGACGAGAGGAAGCTACAGGAAAAGCTGGACGAAATGATGATGAGCGGGAAGTTAAGAGAGACACAGACAACGATAAAGGGGAATAGGTTCAAGGGATACACAACGGTTGAGAAGGAAACTGTTGCAAAACAGGAGGAGGAGAAAACGCCCGAGGAGAAGATAATAGATGAGGTATTTAGCTGAAAACCTAATTTTAATCATAAGTCTGTTACAAGTCGATTATATTAGGAAAGGCGGGTTGATAAGAAAGCTCATAAAGTTTTTTATCTTGGGGCTGTTTTTTATGTTCCTGACATGGCTTCTCTTTGGTGAATCAATACATCCAAAGATGCTACTTTATCTTCCCATAAAGATACTTACAGAGGCAAGTTAACTACAGAAGAGTATAACTACTTTCCTTCTTGGGTCTATTAACTTCGTGACAGCCCTTACATTTTGTTACCCTCTCGGATTCCCTTGGATTTTTAACAAAACCAAGGTTAGAGCTATCAAGATCGCAACCACATACATCACACTTCAAAGCCATAGCTTTCACCTCCAAAAAAAGAAGTTCTTTTTAAGATATTTCTTATTTGCCCTGTAACTATATAAAATCTTTGTTGTTACTAAAAGGAAAACAAAAAACCTAAGAAAGCTTTTTAATCTTCCATAATATATTGTCTGTATGCCAAAATGCGACCTATGTGGAAGAAGTTTCGATTCAAAAAGAGGTCTTGGTGTACACAAGGCACAAATGCACAAAACAGAAGACAAAAAAACAGATCTACTCGGTATGCGGTCCCATAAACCTTGGATTCTCGCGGGAATAATAGTTATAATGGGTTTTGTTCTCATGCTAACAGTCGGTGGAGAACCAACAATAGACGGAGAATCGTACCCCGACGGTGGAATTCTACAATGGAGGGGCAGCCACACAGAAGAAGACGGCTTCAGTAGAGATCTGAGTATAGGGGTAGAGAAAAACACAACAGAAGGAGAAGATATGTATGCCATTGAATGATGATAAGAGAAGGGCACCTGCAGTACACAGAAAGATAGAAAACGTATCAGAAGAGGATATAAGGGTTTCTGTTATAGGAACGGTTGTAGACAAGGGCGAAAGTAGAGTTGCGGTTGACGACGGAACAGGAACTATTGAGGTTGTCTTCGATCTATCAAAGGACCTCGACGGCTTCGATGAAAGCGACCTTGTAAGGGTGGTCGGAAGACCCTCCGATGGATCAATGGACGGAGAGGTAATACAGAACTTCGAGGGCTTTGACGTGGATCTGTACGAGGAAATCCTTGAAAAGTTGGGAGAGTTCAGATCCTAGTTCCGTATTTCGAAGGATAAAAATATAGAAACAGAACTATTACTATGACCGGGAAGACTCCTGTAAAAAGAATAAGCGCAGAGAGGGCCAGCCATGACTCGGAGACCTTCTCCGAAAAGGTGGCTCCGCGACTTGATCCCAAGGCCAGGAACATGTGCCTGAAGTGCCGTGGAACAAAAAAGCTCTGTGGTAAGGACAGATGTCCTGTTCTACAGAAATACTATTCACAAGCCGAAAGCGTAAAGAAGTTCAACACAAAGGAAATACAAGGAAACTCTCCTCCTTCTGTGTTTGTCGGACGCCACAACTATCCACGTGTAAGTGTAGGCCCCCTTGTTCCCCCAGAAAAGGGTGATACATCCATTTATTCCCAACCGGAGCGATGGTTTGGAAGTGTAGAAATGGACGATATAATAAGAATGAGAGGAAGTCTTGCACGGGGGAAGAAAAAACTTACCAGAGACGTCAATGTGAAAAACCTAAAGGAAAAGGACAATGAGATAAGATACCTTGCCCTGGCAAAGAATCCCGCTGAGACAGAAGTGAGGTTCAAAAAGAACCTCAGAGAAAGTATAAGCCTCGATGGAAGGTCCCAGCCACATGGTCCCTCTGCACCCATGGAGTCCTTCAAACGCGGTACAATGAAATCAGATCGCCGCCTCGAAGAGGTATTCTACGACACAGATCTTAGAGCAGTCGATGCTGTAAAAAGGCTTTACAGAAAGGGTGCACCCATATCAAGAATACAGGACATATTCATGGTCGGGGGAACAGGAACAAAAGGAAACAGAAAGTTTGTGCCAACCAGGTGGAGTATAACTGCTGTAGATGATATCCTAGGTAAAGATCTCCGCAGAACCGTTAAAACGTATCCATCGATAGACGAGTGGCGTGTATATGAGACAAACTATCTTGACAACCAATGGGTGGTTCTATTTACACCGGAGTCATGGCGATACGAGCTCATAGAGGCCTTCTATCCGGAAACAACATGGAACCCGACACGTGACTCAATAGCCATATTTGGAGACAATGAAGAGTTTGATGGCAGAGACAAATACGCTTCCATAGGAGGATGCTACTACTCAGCAAGGCTTGCAGTACTGGAAAAGCTGGACGAAGAAAGGAGACAGGCAGGAGCCCTTGTGCTCAGAGAGGCGAAACCCGGCTATATACTACCTGTGGGTGTATGGAACGTAAGGGAATCGGTTCGAGACGCGCTAAGAAAAAGGCCTATTAGGTTCAAAAACAGGGAAATGGCTTTCAGACATCTCAAAGAAACTCTTGACCTAGAGTTCTGCCAGTGGACATCGGTTTCAAAAATACTGACACAAAGACAGAGACAGGAAAACCTCATGTCGTTTATCTAGAACCTGAGCTCTACGACGTCCCCGTCCTTCAGAACGTGGGTCTCACCGACCCTCTGACCCGGAAACTTCGCACTGTCGCCCCATATTTTGGCATAGGAAAGCTCTCCTGTAAACTTTTTATCCAGGGACTTCATTATCTCCTGGACTGTGGAACCGGCCTCTACAATAAGTGGCTCTTTCATATCCGGTTCTTTATTTCTCTTTTTCATATATACCCTAATGAGACCAAGGTCTTCCCATAGCCTCTCCCGTAGATCATCGAGATTGTGTCCCTTCTCTGCGGAAATGAAAATCCAATTGGGATGCTCCTTTCTAAGTCTTGACACCGCCGTATCCTCGATCTTGTCTGTTTTGTTTAGACAGACCAAACCGGGTATATATACTCTGTTGTCCATGAGTCCATCGACAAGCTCTTCCAGATCAATATCTTCTCTTATTATGACCTTGCAGTTGAGGAAACCATTTTCCCTGAGAACCTGCTTTACTGTCTCCTCTCCAAGTTTCAAATCACATGCAACAGACAGCTCAATCCCACCTTCGCCTCTCTCCATAATATCCATGTTTGGAGGTCTTCCGTTGAGCCTGACGCCTGCACCGTATAGCTCATTTTTTATTCCTTCAACCATATCCAACCTGTTCTCGTCGATGACAACAAGAACCATGTCGGAGCTTCTCACAACAGAAAGCACCTGTTTACCTCCACCCTTTCCCTTTGCGGCTCCTTCAACCAGTCCAGGAACGTCGAGTATCTGTATATTCGCTCCTCTGTAGTTCATCATACCCGGAACTACCTCCAGTGTAGTGAACTCATAGCCTGCAACCTCCGACTCTGCGTTTGTCAGCTTGTTCAAAAGAGTAGACTTACCAACGGACGGCGGACCTACCAGAGAAACGGTTGCGTCTCCTCTCTGTTTTACAGCATAGCCCTGACCAGATGCCTGGCTCTCCTTCTGTTTCTGCTCCTTTTCCCTCTTGAGACGCGCTATCTTTGCCTTCAGACGCCCACGCTCTGTCTCTGTGGACTTGTTGACAGGTGTCCCTTTAAGCTTCTCCTTTGTCTTCTCTATATCGTCTTCAAATGGCATGGTTTAAACTGTATAGGAAAGGATTATAAAATTTCGGATCGCAGCACTTTACATGGAAAAGAAGGTCACCTGTAAATCTGTTCTCTCGGACACAAAGCTATACGGGTTGGACTACTCTGTGAATCCATATACAGGTTGTAGACATTCCTGTAGATACTGTTATGCCGTTTTCATGAAAAAGTTTACAGGCCACGTCGAAGAATGGGGAGAGTTTGTTGACGTCAAGGAGAACGCACCCGAGGTACTAGAAGAAGAAGTAAAAAACAAAGAACCAGGTAGAGTTCTTCTTTCCTCGGTAACCGATCCATACCAATCATCAGAGAAAAAACACAGGATAACAAGAAGACTGCTCGAGATACTCCAAAGGAAAGGTTTCTCTGTATCCATACTCACAAAGAGCAGCCTTGTGCTGAGGGATATCGATATACTCAAAAAATTTGAACACGGAAAGCTGTCCGTTGGTTTTACAATAAACTTTTCCGACGATGCTGACAGGAAAATATGGGAGCCCGGTGCTTCTACTATTCAAGAGAGGAAGAATGCCTTGGAGAGTCTACGTTCGGAGGGAATACCGACGTATATACATGTTGGACCATGGCTAGAAGGTATAACAAATCTCCAGAGGATAATGGAAGAAACAGAGGACCTCATCTACGAGTTCCAAGTAGAAAATCTAAACACACGGAGAAAGGAGACTATATTGAAGGTCGTGATGGAAAACTACCCGGAGCTTGCAGACAGATACAGGGATATACTCGGAGGAGGGAAAAAACACAATAAAAGACTCAGGAGAAGTGTCGAGAAACTAAGGGAAGTTTCAGCCGTACCCGTAAAGCTCTATATAGACTAGTGAAAAAATTTTTAAAAACCGAAGACTGAAGCTTTACTATGCAGAGAAAAAACGTAGTTATAATGGGTGCCGCAGGCCGTGATTTCCACGATTTCAATACGTTCTTCCGAGGAAACGAAAACTACAGAGTGGTTGCATTTACACACACATCCACACAGAATATAGGTGAAATAGGAAGGGAAGATGAGAGAGTATATCCCCCGGAACTCGCCGGTGAACTGTACCCCGATGGTATTCCCATAGTATCCGAGGAAGACCTAGAGAGTATAATAGAAAGTAAGAATGTGGACCAGGTGGTTTTCTCGTACTCGGATATATCCCACGAAGACGTGATGCATACTGCTTCAAGGGTTCTTTCAGAAGGCGCAGGCTTCAGATTTATAGGCCCTCGGGAGATGATGCTGGAATCCAACAAACCCATCGTTGCCGTAGATGCTGTAAGAACCGGATGTGGAAAGTCACAGGTTTCGAGAAGGATTGTAAAGATACTAAAGGACCATGGGAAGGACGTAGTTGTAGTAAGGGAGCCTATGCCATATGGTGATCTGCATGAGCAGAAGGTACAGAGGTTTGAAACCATGGAAGATCTTGACAGGGAAAACACTACTGTAGAAGAGAGGGAAGAGTACGAGCAACATATCGAAAATGGAAACGTTGTGTATGCAGGAGTTGACTACAAAAGCATACTTGAAGAGGTCGAGGAAGAATGCGACATCATAATATGGGAGGGTGGAAACAACGAACTCCCATTTTTCAAACCCGACGTCCACATAGTTGTGGCAGACGCACTCAGGCCCGGACATGAATTAAGCTTCCACCCGGGTGAGGCGAACCTGAGGTCAGCAGACTACGTCGTGGTAAACAAGGAAAACAGCGCAGAGGTCGAGGAAATAGAAAGGATAGTTGAAAATACAAAGAAGGTCAATCCGGATGCAGAAATCATCCACGCAGACTCAACTGTAGATGTCGAAAACCCCGAAATGATAGAGAATAAGGATGTTCTGGTTGTGGAAGACGGACCGACACTTACGCATGGAGGAGCTTCATATGGGGCCGGTTTAATAGCGGCGCGGAAGTACAACGCGTCAAAGATAGTCGATCCGAGGAATGACGCATTCGGATCTATAAAGGATGTTTTCGAAAGATACAACAACCTAAAAAGGGTTGTACCGGCGATGGGCTACAGCAAAGAACAGATAGAAGACCTGGAAAAGACTATAAACAGTTGTAGGTGTGATGCTGTAATTGCCGGAACCCCCATGGATCTTTCAGGGCTTGTTGATGTAGATGTCCCGGTTGTAAGGGTTAGGTACAGAGTAAAGGAAAGGGGAAGAGGCCTTGAAAAGGTATTCAGGGAAAACTCCGAGGACCTAGGACTCCGGACAAAAGACTTATATAAATAACCAGATGATTATGTAAAGGAGGTTTTGAAATGTTTAAAGCAAAGTTATCCGATCCATCATTATTGAAGAACTCTGTGGATACTATATCCGATCTTATACATGAAGGCCTTTTCAAGATAACATCAGATTCTCTGAGAATGAGAGCAGCAGACAGGGCAACTGTAGCCGTTGTCGACTTTGAGCTAAAGAAGGGGGCCTTTGAGGAGTTCGAATTCGACGAAGAAACCGAGATAGGTATAAATCTTGAGAGGCTTCTTGATGTACTGAAAAGGGCCAAAAAGGACGACAGTCTTGTTCTTGAGTTGTCGGAGGACGAGTCCAGATTAAAGATATCCATAGGAGACGGCACAAAGAGGGATTTTGAAATTCCACTTCTGTCTCTGTCGGCGGGTCAGGTGCCGGAAACCAAGCAACTCGACTTCACCGCAGAGATGAAACTCAAAAGCTCTGTACTGAGTAAGGGAGTTGCAGACGCCGAAATTGTAGCAGACTCTGTTCTCTTTAAAGCTGAAGAAGGCAGTCTTACACTCCTGGCAGAGAGCGACTCGGGAAGCGTAGAGGCAAGGACCGAGGAGGATTCGGATGATTTAATAGAGATAGATGTCTCAGAAGAGACGAAGAGCAGATATCCCCTTGAGTATCTCAAGAAGATGCTGAAGGCCTCGAAGATATCCGAGGTTTCAACACTCAAGATAGGCAACGACTATCCCATGGAACTCATGTTCGAGGAACCGGATATAATAGAGATCTCATTTGTTCTCGCTCCCCGTGTCGAAGACTAGAAACCGGGTCTGGGACAGATAGTTGGGGGCTCTAAATGAACAGAAAGGAGATTATAGACTACTACAGCAGAGAAGAGGTAATTGATTCTATACTGAATATATCAAAGGACAGAGAAATAAGTGGAACTCTTTCCGGTGGCGGATATACTTCAAGGCCCAATGTTCTCCAGTACAGTAACGATCTACTCGGACTGGTAAAGAAGGGTTGTGTCGCATTCCATGGTTCTGTCGAAAGATGGAAAAATCCTATGAAGCTCGACACCAAAATGAGAAAAGAGGACATGGACCGTCTCAGGAAGGGCTGGGATCTTATCCTTGATATAGATTCTGCCATGGGCTTGGAAGCAGCCAAGATGACACTCAAAAAAATAATATACTTGCTCGAGGACTATGGAATAGATGGCTATGGCATGAAGTTTTCAGGGAGAAGAGGTTTCCATGTTGTTGTTCCTTGGAAGGCCTTTCCTAAAAAGGTCGACTTTGAGAAGACAAGCAAACAGTTCCCTGCAATACCACAGTCTATAGCATCCTTCATAAGAAAAAAAATAAAGGGGGATCTTCTCCAGGACTTTATAGATCTCAAGGGTTCCTTCCACAAGCTTTCCGATGAACTGGACTCACATATAGACAGAATGACACCCTTTGCCTTTGTGGATGTGGAAAAGGACTGGGGTAAAAGACATCTATTCAGGCTTCCTTACTCTCTCCACGACGGAACCTGGCACGTATCCTATCCTCTGGAAAAAGACGAAATAGATGGTTTCAAAATGGATGATGCAAAGCCTGAAAACGTCGAACTTGGTAGAAAGTTCATAGGAAATATCAAGAAGGGCTGTGCAAAGGAACTTATGGTCGATTCAATCAACTGGATGAGTAAGAGAAAGAAGAAGGAAGAAGAAGACGAGGGCAGTACAAAGGAGATAAAACCCGAGGATCCTATACCAGAGAAAAGGTTTCCTCCTTGTATAAAACACATACTAGAAGGACTGGATGATGGAAGAAAGAGGAGTGTATTTATACTCATAACCTTCCTGAGAAGAATGGCCTGGGACTGGGAAAGTGTAGAGGAGAGATTAGAAGAGTGGAACAACAAAAACAATCCTCCTCTAGGTGAAAACTACATAAACACACAGCTGAAATGGTTCAAAAGACAAAATAGAGAGCTTGTATCCCCGTCGTGCGACAATGATCTCTACTACAAATCCTTTGGTGTGTGTGACCCAGACGACAAATGCAAACAGGGAACAGACAACATACAGATAAAAAATCCTGTTGTTTACCCGTTCAAAAAGAAATAAGATATTTAACCCTTGTTAAAAAATGATAAGGTATGGCAGAAGAGGAAAACGGCGCTATAACGTTCGAAACATTCAGAAAGTTTCAGAGAAAGGAGAAAAAGAACGAGAAGCTCCAGGAACTGCCAGAAAATTTCTTTAAAACTTGTGTTGACTGGATAAACAGAAAGCAGAAAAGATTTGATGAGACAGGAGACTCAACGGTTCTAAGGGAAATAGAGAACGTCAAAAACATAGTCAGCGATATATTTGAAAGAAGGAGGAAGAAGATACTTCTTCTGGCCCTCCATTCCGTAAGAAGTAAAAGGGTTTCAAAGAATCTGCTTCCAGAGGAAAAGAGGTTCTTCGAAAAAACAGTGGAAAATCTACGTGAACTTCAGAGAAATCTCCTTGAGAAGGTACTCGAAGGTAAGAAGATCGATGAGAAGGAGAAGGAAAAATGCGTTAAAGAAGAGGAGGGAAAAGAAGGAGACGAGGAAGAAGGGGAAGAGAAGAAGGAAGAACCCAGAGTAGAGACAAGGAGTCTGGGATCTGAGGAGATAGACGTCAAGTCCGACAAGGGAAAAAAACTTCTCAGAATAACAGAAGATGTTGAAAGATTTGTCGCAACCGACAACAACAACTACGGACCACTAGAAGAGGGTGATCTTGTGACACTACCCGAAGACGTTGCAGAGCTTCTGTTAAAGAAAAACAAGGCAAAGGAATCCGAAGTTTAGCTGTTTATATTTAAAAGCATCGGGAGATCATTAAGAAGTATCTCTCGAATGAAACGATAGATTTAAAAGTTTCAAAGTTGCACAAAATTCAGTTCAAGGTGATACAATGAAAATACCAGAAAAACAAAGAAGATACTGCCCGAAATGCGATAAACACACCGATCACAAAGTAAGAAGAGAAAGCCAGGGACCGAGATTAAATCCTTCAGCACACTCAAAGGGAGAAAGAAAAAGTAAGAGAAGAAAGAAGGGATACGGTAACAGCGGCAAGTCATCAAAACAGGTAAGCGGCGAAAAGCCTACCAGGAGAGTTGATCTGCGCTACAAATGCCAGGAGTGCGGTAAAGAACAAACCATTGGAAGAGGATTCCGCGTAAAGAGGCTGGAGATAGAAAGGTGATTCCATGGATAAAGACAGACTCAGTTCAAAGTTTTTGAAGATATCGTGTTCAAACTGTGAAAATAAACAGACAATATTCAACAAACCAACACGCAAGGTAGAGTGCATAGAATGTGGTTCGGTTCTTTGTGAACCCACAGGCGGAATGGGCAAAATACAGTCCAAGATAGAAGAGGTCTTCAGGTGATCCAATGGTAAGGAGGAGGAGCGACTTCCCGTCTGAAGGGGAGTTGGTCGTTGGTACAGTAAAGGAAATAAATCCCAATTCTGTTTTTGTTAAGCTCGAGGAGTACGACAAAGAAGGAATGATACATATATCCGAGATTGCAAAGAAGTGGGTCCGTGATATAAGAGACTGGGTCACTGTAGATAAGAAGATCATCTGTAAAGTTAAGGAGGTAAGAAAGGAGAAGGGTCAAATAGACCTTTCACTCAAGGAAGTATCCGACAGAGAAAGAAACAGGAGAATGCAGTCATGGAAACGTGATGAAAGAGGAGAGGACTTTCTAGAGGAACTCGCAGACAGAGAAGATATTTCCCTCGATAAGGTATACAAAAAAATAGGGTTTGATCTCCAGGAAGGATTCAAAGATATGCTTGATCCCTTTGAAATAGCCATAAGAAAGGGGCAGGAAGAGCTTGTTAAAAGAGGTCTCGACGAAAAGTGGTCGGAAAAACTAAAGGACGTCGCCGAAGATAAAATTAAGCAGAAGAAAAAGCAGACAAGCCAACGTTTCAGTCTAAGGGTCCGCGAGCCAAACGGCATCGATATAATAAAAAAGGTTCTCTATGAGGTAGAAGAGGAAAGTGGCGTCGAGTTCAAATACATATCAGCTCCCAACTACGAAGCAATAAAAAGGGCAAGGGATCTCAGAGAAGCAGAGAAATCCATAGAGAGTTCTATTGAAGATATAAGGAAAAAGCTCGAAGGAAAGGACTTCGATCTCCAGGGACCCAACGACTAACAGAATTGTTTTTAGTAAAACCTATTTCCGTAAATATGTTTTACTCTATAAAAAAATTTATATAGAAGGGGAACTATCTCTAGCATGAGTCCCCATATATAGGGCCTCAACAAAAAAACAACACAACATATAGTAGTTACAGGTTGATAGTAAAAAGGACTGATAATTTGAAATGCCCAACATGTTCTTCGTCGACAAAGGTTTTAGAATCCCGTGAGATCTCAGACTCGACAGCCATAAGAAGAAGGAGGGAGTGTAAAGACTGTGAACACAGATTCACGACCTATGAAAGGCCTGAACTCTCTGTCAGAGTAATCAAGAAGGATGGCATAAGAGAAGAGTTCGATCAGGACAAACTCAAAATGGGTATATTGAGGGCATGCGAAAAAAGACCTGTCAGCAACGAAGAGATAGAGGAACTTATAAGAAATGTTGTAAAAAAGATCAGAAGAAGAGGTGTAAATGAGATAGAGTCCAAAAAGATAGGCAATCTCGTTATGGAGGGTCTAAAGAAACTGGACAAGGTAGCATACATACGCTTTGCGTCTGTGTACAAGGACTTCGATCTTGAAACCCTAGAAAAAGAAATAAAAACAATAAAAAGGTGATCCAATGAGCTTTCAAGCTATCAAAAAACGTGATGGAACAATAGAAAAATTCGAAAAAAATAAAATTACAGAAGCAATATGGGAGGCTGCTCAGGCGGTCGGAGGTACAAACAAGGATCTTTCAAAGAAGCTTTGTGATGAGGTCATTGAAAGCCTGGAGAAGGATCTTGCTGAAAACGAGATACCGACTGTAGAACAGGTACAGGACCAGGTAGAGAAGACCCTTGTTGAAAATGGTCACTACAAGACTGGTAAGGCTTACATACTCTACAGAAGCCAACACGAAGAGCTCAGAAAGTTCCATGAACTCATGAGCAATGTTTCCCTTGTAGAGAACTATGTAAAGGAAAACGACTGGAGGGTAAAGGAGAACTCCAATATGAGTTACTCTCTCCAGGGACTCAATGTACATGTAACAGATAAAATAATAAGGAAGTACTGGCTTCAGAAGATCTATCCTCCTGAGATAAGAAAAAAACACAATGAAGGTTTTTTCCATATACACGATCTCGGGACACTGGGTCCATACTGTGTAGGTTGGGATCTGAAGGACCTTCTTGTAGAAGGTTTCAAGGGTGTAAGAGGTAAGATAGAATCCAAACCTGCGAGCCATTTCGACGTTGCGCTTCTTCAGCTGGTGAACTTCCTCTATACTCTCCAGGGTGAGGCTGCGGGCGCACAGGCAGTTTCAAACTTCGATACATACCTGGCTCCGTTCATACACTACGATGACCTTAGCTACGACGAAGTAAAGCAGGCAATGCAGAAGTTTCTCTATAATATGAACGTTCCAACAAGGGTCGGGTTCCAGACTCCATTCACAAATCTGACGATGGATCTAGAGGTACCTGATATGATAAAGGACGAGCCTGTTGTGATAGGAGGCGAAACAAAGGAAAAGACCTACGGAGAGTTCCAGAAAGAGATGGATATGCTCAACAGAGCCTTTGCGGAAGTAATGATGGATGGAGATGCAAAGGGAAGACCCTTTACATTCCCTATACCAACATACAACATAACGGAGGACTTCAACTGGGAAAAGGAAGCACTTGACCCGGTCTGGAAGATGACAGCAAAGTATGGAATACCATATTTCTCCAACTTTGTAAACTCCGATATGAGTCCAGACGATGCAAGATCCATGTGCTGCAGACTAAGACTGGACAACCGCGAACTTAAGAAGAGGGGAGGAGGCCTATTTGGTTCAAATCCTCTCACAGGATCCATAGGTGTAGTTACAATGAACCTACCGAGGATAGCATATCTATCGGAAAATGAGGAGGAGTTCTTTGAACAGCTCGGTGAACTCATGGTGAAGGCCAAGGAAAGCCTTGTTCTCAAGAGAGAGGTGCTCGAGGAGTTCACAGAAAAGGGGCTCTACCCATACTCAAAGTTCTACCTGAGAAACATAAAGAAATCACAAGGAACACATTGGGAAAACCACTTCTCAACCATAGGTCTAGTGGGAATGAACGAAGCATCTCTTAACCTCAAGGATGTAAGTATTGGAACAGAAGAAGGCCACGACTTCGCAGAGAGAACACTTGAGTTCATGAGAAACAAAATAGCAGACTTCCAGGAAGAGACTGGTAAGATATTCAACCTGGAGGCAACTCCTGCCGAGGGATCAAGTTACAGACTAGCAAGGAAGGACAAAAAGGACTTCCCTGATCTGAAGGTCTACAACACATACGAACTGGGAGATTCCGAACCTATCTACACGAACTCAACACAGCTTCCGTTCGGTGAGACAGACGATCTTTTTGAAGCACTGGACCGCCAGGAACCTCTACAGACCAAGTATACAGGAGGAACGGTATTCCACTCATGGCTTGGTGAGAAGATGCCTTCCATAGAAGCAACCAAAAAACTTGTAAAGAAAATCTCCGAGGACTATAGTCTTCCATACTATACACTTACACCAAGTTTCTCTGTATGTCCTACGCACGGATATCTCAAGGGAGAAATGGACCTGTGTCCTGAATGCAAGAAGGATGGCATGAGAACAAAATGTGAGGTTTACTCAAGGATAGTTGGATATCTCAGACCAAAGGAACAGTGGAACCCCGGAAAACGGGAAGAGTTCGAAAGTAGGTCCGACTACTCCAAAAAAGTAATTCCAAAGGAAGAGGTCTCAAAATGAAAATAGGTGGACTTGAGAAGTTCACTGTCACAGACTACCCTGGTAAGATATCCTGCATAGTCTTTACTGTAGGATGCAACTTCAGATGTCCCTTCTGCCACAACAAACAACTTGTCACAGAAGAAGCAGAACAGATACCAGAAGAAGATATACTTGGATTTCTGGAAAAGAGGAAGGGACAGCTCGAGGGCGTTACGTTAACAGGAGGCGAAGCTCTTATACAGTCAGATCTCTTCGACTTCCTCGGAAGGGTAAAGGAAATGGGATACGATATAAAAATCGACACAAACGGAACTATACCAGAAACACTCAAGGAGGTCGTCAGAAAGAGATTAGTCGACTATGTTGCCATGGATGTAAAGGCACCCATCGATGATTACGACAGGGCATGTGGCATAAAAGTAAACACAGATAAGATAGAGGAAAGTATAGACTTCGTTCTTGGACTGGAGTCCTATGAGTTCAGGACAACGGCTGTGCCTACTATAATAGACGGACAAGCCATAGAGAAGATAGCTACGAGAATCGAAGGGGCAGAAAGGTTCTTTATACAGCAGTTCAAACCAAGAAATACACTTGACAAAGGCTACATGGACATCGATGGATTCAAAAGGGAAAAACTCGAAGAGTTCAGAAACATAGCAGAAAAGTACGTGGAAGAATGTAAGATCAGAAACGTATGAACATTTAAATTCTTTAACATAGAAAGGTATCTGAGATGAAGTTGAAAAAGTGTAAAACATGCAAGGTATACACACTTAAGAAAAAATGCCCTGAATGTGGAGAAAAAACCTCAACTCCAAGACCAGGTCCCTTTTCTCCAGCCGACAAACACGGAAAACACAGAAGAAAGGAAAAGCTTAAAAGGAAAGGATAAAGATTTAATAGGTGTTAACATGGATACAGAGTTTAAAATAATAGAGGAACCCGATCTAGATGATCCTATACTCATAGAAGGACTTCCGGGAATAGGCAACGTTGGAAGGATAGCAGCCGAATATATGATAAAGCATCTCGATGCAAAGAAGTTTGCAGAGCTGTATTCTCCACACTTTATGCCCATAGTACTTATCGATGACGACGAGGTATCGCTTCTCAAGTTCGAGTTTTACTACTGGAAGAACGACAACGGAAACGACGTAATATTTCTCATCGGAGACTCCCAGGCAGGAAAGGAAGGAAGCCGGGGACATTTCGAAGTATCAGAAAGTGTACTGGATCTTGCAAAAAGATTCGGCGTAAAGAGGATACTGACGTTGGGTGGATACAGTACAGGCGATCTGGGAGACGAGATGGAAGAAGGACCAGAAGTCCTCGGTGCTGTAACGCACAAGGAGATGATAGATGAGTTTGATGAGTTCAATATAAACTTCGAAGACACAGGATCAAACATAGGCATGATAGTCGGCGGAACAGGCCTTTTGCTTGGAATGGCAAAGAAACGAGACATGGACGGACTATGTCTAATGGGAGAAACTGCAGGTTTCCCTATACTTACAGATCCTATGTCTGCAGAGAGCATCGTCGAGATAGTATCGGATATATTCAACATGGATATACCTCTAGATGACATGGATGAAAAGGTAAAGGAGATGGAAGACTTCCTTGAAAAACTGGAAGGTCTGCAGAAAAAAAGCATGAAACAGATGGATTATGGCGACGACGGCGACGATGAAAAACTTAGATACATAGGCTGAGGTGAAAATATGGAATTCCTAAAATTTGATGGCATGAACAGATTCGAAAAGGCAAGAATAATATCCACAAGGGCCCTTCAGATAGCCATGGGGGCACCGCCTCTTATAGACAGAGAAGCTGGAATGGACCCGATAGGGACAGCAAGGGAAGAGTTCGACAAGGGAGTTGTGCCTCTTACGGTCAAGCAGAGAAGTCCCGATGCATAGAGACGGAAACAACTAAAGATATTTAAATTCATCTGAAAAATAACCATAGGATATTATGACAAATCTAATGGAAAGAGAAAGTTACGTTAAGTCAGGTGTACACCTGGGAATGAGAAAGAAGACCAAGGACATGGATTCCTTTATATTCAAGACCAGGCCCGATGGTCTATCGATAATAGACATAGAAAAGATAGACAACAGAATAGACGTTGCATCCTCGTTTCTAAGTAGATTCGAAAACATAATGTTTGTAGGAAGAAAGGAAAGTGCAGTTCCTGCACTGGAAAAGATCAAAGATGCAACGGATTTTGAGGTTGAACATGGAAGGTTTATGCCTGGTACATTAACAAATCCTTCTCTTGACAAATATACAGAGCCGGACGTACTGGTTGTTGTTGATCCCATAATAGATGAACAGGCCATATCAGAGGCCATAAAGAAGAGAATTCCCGTTGTAGCAGTATGTGACAGCTTTACAAATCTCGACTACGTAGACCTTATAATTCCAGGAAACAACAAAGGAGAGAAAAGTATCGGTGCAATATTCTATCTTCTGGCAAGGGAAACCATGAAGAAAAAGGGCGAGATAGAGGAAGACGGGGAACTTGGATACAGTTTAGAGGATTTCACAGGCGAAGAAATGGACTGATATACTTATTAATCTGAATCCAAATTTATTCTAGGGTGTTAGATATCATAATTCGAAACTCTGCTGCTGCTGGACAGTTTTATCCAAGAAGCTCCGGCGATATAGAGTCGATGATAGACAAGTTCACAAGGAAGGCGGATGTCGAAAAAAGAGATGTTATAGGTGCTGTTGTTCCACATGCAGGATATATATACTGTGGAAAGACCCAGGCACATGTCTACAAGTCACTATCCGACGAAAAAACTACATTTGTGGTTCTTGGACCAACGCACTCGAGGCAGGATACCCCTCTGGCCATAATGACATCTGGCATATGGAAAACTCCACTAGGGGCAGCAAGAATAGATACAGAACTTGCAGAGTCTATACTGAAACACTCAGAGCATCTCGAAGACGACTACGAAGCACACAACCAGGAACACTCCATAGAGGTTCAACTTCCATGGTTACAGAGAAGGTTCAAAAACTTCGGGTTTGTTCCCATAGGAATGAGTGACCACAGCATAGAGAAGGCCAGGGAGATAGGAAAGGCTATAAAAAAGGCTGTAGATGAAACAGGCAGAAATGTAGTTGTTATTGCTTCATCCGATTTTACACATTTCGGAACCTCATATGGATACACGCCGGTATCAGGGGGACCCGGGAAAAAACTGGACTACATAAAGAAGATTGACATGGAGGCCGTCTCTGCAATAGAAAATATCTCGCCTGAAACATTTGTAGATACAGTAGAAAGATACAGCGCAACTATATGCGGCGTCGGGCCTGTGGCAGCGCTTCTCTACTACCTAGAAGACGTATCAAAGGACGGTGAACTTCTGGACTACTCGACGTCATACGAAGTATCAAAGAACGAAGACTCCATAGTTGGATACTGCGGAATTGTAATGGAGTGATCCTATGTCAGACATAAAGGAAACCATACGTAAATATGCCTTGAGGAACGCAGTGGAGCACGAAGGCTCTGCCAATCTAAATGCTGTTCTCAGTGGTGTCATGTCGGACCACAGGAATGTAGAACCCAAGGAAATAATCAAAGATATAAAGAAAGTACTGTCCGAAGTAAACGATCTCACGTTGGAAGAACAGAAATCACAGGCAGATGATATGGGCATAAACCTGGAAAGGAAAAAGGAAGAAGACGATACACTTCCAGATATTCCAAACGAAGAAGGACAGGTAATAACAAGGGCAGCTCCAAATCCAAACGGTCCCTTCCATCTCGGAAACAGCAGGGCATACATACTATCCTATCTATATGCAAAAAGAAACGACGGACGTTTTATTCTTAGGTACGACGACACAAACCCATCAAGCCCGGAGAAATCACCAAAGAAGAGATTCTACAGTTGGATAGAAGAAGATCTCAAATGGCTGGGCTGTGAACCTGACCTTATAATAAAATCATCAGACAGACTGGAAATGTACTATGGGATGGCATTTGATCTCATAGAAGAAGGGAAGGCATACGTCTGTATATGTGAGTCGAAGAAATGGAAAAGGTTGAGAGACAAAAAGAAAGGTTGTCCATGTAGAAAAATAGACCCCGGAGAGAACATAAATAGATGGCACAAGATGCAGGACGGTGGATACGAAGAAGGCGAAGCGGTTGTTAGAATAAAAACAGACATAAAACACAAAAATCCTGCAAGAAGGGACTGGCCTGCTCTTAGAATTTTAAAGAACCACAGCCATCCCCTGGTAAACGATGACTATATTATATGGCCACTTTACAACTTTGCATCTGCAATAGACGACCACGAGCTGAACGTAACACACATATTTAGAGCCAAGGAACATTCAACGAACACAGAGAACCAGAAGGATCTTTACGAACATTTCGGATGGGAATATCCCACAACTATACACCATGGATTCCTCTCACTCAAGGGATCGGTTCTCTCCACAAGTAAGATAAGAGGAGGTATAGACTCGGGTAAGTACAGTGGCTGGGACGATCCAAGGCTCGGCACAGTAAGAGCCCTAAGAAGACGCGGTTTCCAGCCCGAGGCCATACACAGTCTCATAAGAAAGTATGGAATAAAGGGTTCAAATGCAGAGGTTTCCATGGAAGAGTTCACAAGCATGAACAGAAAGATAATAGACCCCAAATCAAACAGATATTTCTTTGTCGGAGATCCCGTCGAAATAAATGTCGTAGATCCTGAAAAGAAGGGTGAAGTAGAACTTCCTGTGCATCCTGACAAGGACAAGGTAAGAAAGCTAGATGTCGGCCAAAGTTTTCTGATAGAAAAAAAGGACTTTGAACCGAACCGTGGAAGCACGATAAGGCTCAAAGGTCTCTATAACATAGAGGTTCCAGAGAATGGTTACAGTTGTAAATATGCAGGCGACGATATAACAAGGGAAATGCCCAAGGTTCATTGGCTGCCAGACTCGGACAAAGAAACCACAGAATGCAAGGTAGTGATGCCCAGCTCCGAATGCTTGGACGGAAGGGTTGAAAGAAACGTGCTCGGAGAGAGGGACGGCAGCATGATACAGTTCGAGCGTTTTGGTTTTCTGAGGGTAGACAACGGAGATGAAAGGAGGTTCTATTTTACACACAAGTGAAGCCTGTAAAAAACTTTAAATACTTTAAAACATTTAGAAAATCAAGCCCGGGGTAAAAACTTCGGGCTTGGTCTAACGGCCAATATGAAAATCACTGATGAAAATCAGAGAGGTGGTTTGATGGCAGATTATGTAAAGTTCAACGTACCTGAAAAACTTGAGGATACAATACTAGAAGCAGTTGAAACAGCAAGGGCTACAGGAAAGATAAACATCGGAACAAACGAAGTAACAAAGGCAGTCGAAAGGGGCAATGCAGACTTGGTAGTTATAGCAGAAGATGTGGAGCCTCCGGAAGTAGTAATGCATCTACCCGCTATCTGTGAAGAGAAGTCTATTCCTTATGCATTTGTAGGTGAAAAGGAGGAGCTTGGAAGGGCATCGGGGCTAACAGTACAGACAGCTTCATTGGCCATAACAGAAGTCGGAGATGCAGAAGATCTTGTCAAAGAGATAGAAGACGAGATAAAAACTTTAAAATCTATAGAGTAAATGATTCGCTATGCCAGGAGAAGCCGTACAGGGAAAAGTAGTTCATATCCTAGGAAGGAGTGGTGTCGGAGACGTCACTGCAGTTAGATGCAAGGTTATAGAAGGACGCGATGAAGGAAAGGTTCTAACAAGAAATGTTGTTGGACCTGTAAAGAAAGGCGACATACTGATGCTGAAGGAGACAGAGATGGACTCCGGAGGAAGGATGTAGTGATACCATGGATTGCAGCTTTTGTGGTAAAAAAATAGAAAAGGGAAGAGGCAAGATAGTCGTAGATAAAGCCGGTAAGAGTTTCTACTACTGCTCATCGAAGTGTGAAAAAAACCACAGAAAGCTTGGCAGAGAACCTAAAAAAACAAAATGGGTGAAATAATATGAAGTTTTTAATTTTTGGACCACCTGGTTCCGGAAAGGGAACCTATTCAACAAGAATAGAAGATAAAATAGACGTAGAACATATAGCAACAGGAGACATATTCAGAGAAGCCGTAAAGGAAAAAACAGAGCTTGGAAAAAGAGTAAAGGAGTACCTTGACAGAGGAGATCTTGTCCCAGATGAACTTGTAAACAAAGTAGTCAGAGAAAAACTAAAGAAAGTAGGTATGGATAACTTTCTTCTAGACGGATACCCAAGGACAGTCGAACAGGCAAAGTTCCTTAACGATATCATGGATATAGACGGTCTCATACTTCTGGATGTTACAGACGAAATAATAATCAAAAGGCTTTCGTCGAGAAGGATATGTAAGGACTGTGGAGAGGTATTCAACAAACTGTTCCATCCACCAGAAGAAGAAGGTGTGTGTGATAAGTGCGGCGGTGACCTCTACCAGAGAGACGACGACAAACCAGATGTAATAAAGGACAGGATAAACACCTATGAAGAGAGATCGGAACCTGTAATAGACTACTTCGAGGGAAAGATCCCAATCGTCGTAAACAGATGCAGAAAGGCCAATGCACCCATAGACGCAATGGTCAAAAATATAATAGACCAGATGAAGGAAAGAGACTTAGTTTCTTAGTCCTTAAGAAGACCTTTATTTTTGACATACTTTCCATAGGATTCGAACTCCAGTAGATCTCTATCCTCCTTTCCTATCCAGGAGTCAACGCTTCTCTTCTTCTGTTTCTGTTTTTCCTTTATCTTCTCTGTTACAGTCATATCAAATGCATCGGAACCGGCCCCTGAACCGTAGGATGTTATAAAAATCCTGTCGCCGGGCGAGGCCTGGTCCAGAATTCTACAGAGACCAAGTGGAACACAGGCAGAATATGTATTACCTATCCAGTCAACTACCACTGTGGGTTCGATCTGATCCTCTGTGAATCCCAGTCTTTTACCTACCTTTCTTGGAAACTTACTGTTGGGCTGGTGGAATAGAGCATAATCGTAGTCCCCAGGCTTGGTACACTGGCTTTCCATGAGCCTTTCTGCGGCAATTTTTATGTGCTTGAAGTAGGCTGGCTCGCCTGTGAACCTTCCAAAATGAACAGGAAACTCCTCGGCTTCGCCTCTCAGAAAGTCCGGTGTATCTGTGGTAAAGGATTCATATCCATTTATAACTGCAATGGGATCCTTTAATCCAATAAGAACTGCAGCGGCGCCATCTCCTGAAGTATACTTCAATGCATCTCCTGGACGGGCCTGGGATGAATCGGCGCCTATGGCCATTGCATAGTCTATTGTTTCTGCCTTAACCGAGTCGTGTGCATCTATAATCGCCTGTGTACCTGCCTTACAGGCAAACTCGAAGTCAACACACTGTCTATCGGAACCTAAAAGCTCTGCAACAACAGAAGCCGTCGGCTTTACGGCATATGGATGAGACTCGGATCCAACCATTATCTTACCTATCGCAGATGGATCAACGCCGCTTCCCTTTAAACAGTTCAGGGCCGAGTTCATTGCATAGGATCCTGTATCGTCCCATTTTCCCGGAAAGCTCTTCACAAGACCCTCGACCTGCTCTCCCCATACCTCTGCTATCTCCTCCGACTTTATCCTCTTTCTCGGAACGTAGACACCGTAATCAACTATACCAACACCACCGTCCACATTACATCCCCCGAAAGACGGTTCAGGGCTGTGGTATTGGTGTTTTCTGTTCCATACATATGTGTAGAATCTAATCTCGTTGGATACACCAAGGAGTCCTATCCTCGCCTGAACCTCTTCTCCTGTCGTCCTACTTTCAGAGTCTATTATACCAGGGGCCTTGAAATCTGTCCCATCTAAATCTATAAGACCAACAGAATATGGTATCTTTGAATCGAGGTTGAAATCGCTCGTGGACTTCCGCACAACCGACGAGGAGTAGACCTCGCCCTTCTTAGGTAGATCGATCCGTGTAAGCTCCCCTTTTCTACCACATTCACTGCAGAAGTTTCTGGAGGAAAGAAATATCTTTCCGCACTCCTTGCATCTCTTTCCCTTAAGGTATCTTAATCCAAGGGTCCTTCTGTACTCCGGTCCTGTCCTTTTCATGATACACCATCTGGTTTTGTCAAAAGACTGACCACTGCGGTACCTCCACTTCCCCCGACATTATGTGTAATACCGACCTTGGCATCTGGAACCTGTCTATCACCTGCACGTCCACTCAGCTGTTCAACTACTTCAACAACCTGAGCTATTCCTGTAGCTCCAACCGGATGCCCCTTTGCCTTCAATCCTCCTGAAGTATTTACAAAGAGATTCTTTCCGCCTGGAAGTTTGTAGGGAATCGGACCATCCATCTCCTCGCAGCCAGAAAGGCTCTTCTTTATCCATTTCCAGCCCTCTCTCTTTGGGTAAAATCCCAGGTCTTCAAGGGCAAGTATCTCAGCTATAGAAAAACAATCATGTACCTCTGCTATATCCACATCCTCTGGACCGAAGCCAGTGGACCTGTAGACCATATCTGCAGCTCTTTTGGTCGAAACAAGTGTAAGTATATCTTCCCTCTCGAAGAGGGCTATGGAGTCGTTAACTCCCTGAACGTCCTCGAGAACCACATAGTCCGTTCCTATCTCCTCGGCCTTTCTCACAGTAGTCATTATAACTGCAGCAGCGCCGTCGGCGATACCCGAGGAGTTCAGAAGCTTTGTTGGGCTTGCTACTTTAAAGGAGTCTTTAACCTTGCTGTGTGAAACTTCAAAGGAATACTGTGCTCTGGAATTAAGTGATGCGTTCTTGTGACTCTTTACTGCTATATAGTCGAAGTCTTCCTCCTCGGCCCCCGTTTCTTCTATATATCTGTCCTTTATAATGCCGTAGAGGGCAGGAAATGTAAAACCCATTTCCTTTCCCATATCCGAAGCTGCGCTGAGTATCTTCGTTGCTTCATCCGTAGGCTTATCTGTCATCTTCTCAAAGCCACCGGCCATTATTATTTTGTCTTGGCCGTGGTGTATCCCTGCAAGAATATCGTTAAAGGAAGCCTCCAGAGCAAGACCACCGGAAGAGCATGCTCCCTCTATCCTTCTGCCCAGAACATGGGAATCGGGGCCTCCGCTGAATACCTCAGAAAAGACCTTTGAAGCAGTATGCTCCTGTCCACCGAACATTCCAAGGGACATGTTGCCAAGAAAGAACTTGTCTATATCCTTTTTCTTTATGGAAGCATCTTCCAGTGCCCCGAGTCCTGCCTCTTCGACAAGATCTATCCATGAACTATCCCAAAGTTCGCCGAACTCTGTATGCCCTACGCCTATTACAGCAATCTTATCCTTCATTGAAAGGTAATATACTCTCCATGCTTAAAAAACCTACGGCAAAAAGTATAACACCATTAGAACAATCGTCGATTAGTTCTTTACAATACCGTAACCTATAAGACGCCACTTGTTTTCTATCTGACGTGAAATAGCTATCCTCTCTCCTGGGTCTGTACATATTGGAAGTTTGAGGCTTACTACAGCCTCGTCCTCTCCGTTTATAACCCTAGCAGATGTTACTACTCCGGCCGTTTTTGATGTACCGGCTGTCAGCATAAGAGGTTCGTTTGTCTTGATCTTCTCAACGTTCCTCTCGCCTTCTATACCTGCAACCTTATCGAAGGTATGTATCTCCATTGTCATCTCATCCATAAGATCGGGTAGATCACCTGGATATCCAATAATAGATCCGGCGAAGTTGTCGCTTCTGGTAAGAGATGGATCCAGTTTTGTCTGAACTCCAAGAAGTCCGCCTGGTCCCGCCTCGTCGAGATTTTCACCGACCTTTTCAAGACCCACTATCTCTGTTCTGATGGGTTCGATTACACCGCCCCTTTCAATTCCCGGCCTTATTTCTATTTCGTCGCCTACCTTTAGACTTCCCTTTATGAGACTGCCTCCTATAACCCCACCGCTTAGATTATCTATGGAGGTTCCTGGTCTGTTTACGTCGAACGACCTGGCAACCATCATCCTTGGACTGGCATCGGAATCCATCTCCTTTGTCTGTATATTTTCCTGGATAGCCTGTAAAACCGCATCTACGTTGACTCTCTGGAGTGCTGATATAGGTACTATGGGAGCATCCTCCGCAACGGTTCCCTTGACAAACTCCTTTATCTCACTGTAGCTTTCCTTTACCCTCTCCTCAGAGACCTTGTCTATCTTGTTCTGTGCTATAATAATATTTTCTATGCCTGCTATGTCCAAGGTTTTCAGGTGCTCTGCAGTCTGTGGCTGTGGACATGGCTCATCGGCCGATATCACAAACAAACATCCGTCCATGAGAGCTGCACCTGAAAGCACAGTCCCCATAAGTGTCTTGTGTCCCGGTACATCCACAAGGGATATAGTCCTCTGTGGCTCTGTATCACCGAAGCAGGTTGGACATTTGTCCGTTGTACAGAAACAGTTAGGTTCATCACATTCTTTACATTTGTATATAGTTGCATCCGCGTAACCAAGTCTTATTGTTATTCCACGTTTTATCTCCTCGGAATGTGTATCGGCCCATTTACCTGATATAGCCTGAGCTAGAGTTGACTTTCCGTGGTCTACATGACCCATAAGACCTATATTTACCTTTGGTATGAGCCTCTCATCTTTTTTTGACATATTCCATCACAGTTTAGTCCTCTTGTTCTTCTGATTCCTCGGGTTCCTCCTCACCGGACTCTCCAAGTCCAATTAGTTCTGGTATGTCTTCCACATCTTTTTCTCTTTCTGTCACCTTGACATTAACCTGAACTATATCTTCGGAGACAACCTCTCCCCTGACAGACTTCCTTCTCTTTACTCCACTTTCTTTGTTTCTGTATCCAGGTCCTGTCTTCATAAGAACCCTTCTACGGCCGCTTCCCTGGATGCCTCTTCTCATTGGAAATCCCTCTTCGTCGCTGCCTCCGGTAACCACAAGTGTATATCCTTCGAGGCCTATGAGAGATCCGTTGAACTCTTCACCGATCTTTGTCCCAATAAGAGGAGTGGCTTCCTTTTCTACCTGCCAAGATCTACCTTCTTGGGGATCAGAAATACTTATCTTGAAAATATCAATCACCTCACCCAGGTCAGTTTCTTGAAAACAAAGTTTTCAAGTTTGGAAACAAGCGTTTCCAAATCATCTCCGGGCATTGTTCAAAGACATAGCAAGGTATTTAAAGATTATGGAATTGGAGTTAGAAACTCTCCTGGTACCTGGATTTTACTCCCATCTCATGGTATACTTTCTTCCATGACTCTCCACTATCATAACCTATATCCTTTGTCTCGGGTCTTTCATCGGACATGTTATCACTATATAATTACAACTGACCACTTAAATAGTTTATGTTATCCGTAGAGCTTTTCCTTTACCTCGCCGAGAACACGCTTCTCCCCCTTTGACAGCATGTCCTCCAACTCCTCAAGCTTCAGTATATCTCTATCCGATAGAAGATTGTAAAGAACATCGCCCTCTTCGACCTGCCTTCCAACTGTAACGCCACTCAGGGACACAGCAACCTTATCTCCTCCCTTGGCGCTGTCGACCGAAACGCCTTCTTCCTGTATCTCCTTTATCCTGCCAATTCTTTTTCCTTCCTTTACAAGATCGTAACCTGGCTGTATAACACCTTCTATAACTTCAGACCCGACAACCGCAGGCTTTCTCTGCCTGAAGACGTAACCCGGAAGAAGTCTTATCTTGCCTGGTCGTGTGACCTCCCTCAGCTTTTCCCTCCTTATCTCCTCGCTCCTTTCCTTCTTCCATTCCTCATATTCCTCCACAAGCCTGTATACAACGGGGCTCTTGAATATCTTAACGTCCTCCTTACACTTGGATGCAGCATCGGTAACACCTACATTGAAGGCAAAAATTGCCCTCTTTAGTGGATCCCCAACCGACCTGGCCTCCATGGCGTCCTTCCTGGTCACATCACCTATAGAAGCCTTCATTATAGGAATATCCTTGTCCTCTAACATATTTATCATTCCTTCTAGGCTCCCTAGAGTATCCGCCTTAATTATAATTCCCTCGCCATGGGACTCTATTTTGACCTCTTCCACCTCTTCCTTCATCTCATCTATAGCCCTCTCCACATCACCTTCCGGCCTGAGGCTCTGAAGTGGGGATCCTGCCACTACGCCATCAAGACCAGGACCCGAAACCTTAACACCCGAGGCTGCACTCACCTCATCGAAGCTAACAAACTTCTTTTCGGTTCTGAGTTCTCCGAGCTCTCTTGGCTTCAAAAGAGCCTTTACACTTGAAACAACAGGCCTGTCTCCTCCCACAACTATCTTGTCTCCCTTCCTCATGATTCCCTGGTATAGTATGACATCAAGCGTTGTACCAAGTCCCCTGGATTCTTTTACCTCCAAAACTGTTCCTCTTCCCTTGTTAGACTCTATTTCGAGGTTACCGGAGAGAAATTTCTGGGAAAGACCTATGAGAACCGCAAGCATATCAGGAATACCCTCTCCTGTAATTCCAGAAACAGGAACTATACCGACCTTCTTCCTGAAGTCGTCGACTCTGTCGAATCTATCGGATGTAACACCTCTCTCCGAGAGGTCCCCCATAAGTTTGTATATCTCTTCGTCGAGACCTTCTCTGACTTTTTTTCGCTGCTTACCGAAGGCCTCCGAGAAACACGCCCCATCGACAGAATTCCATCCACGTATTTTATCAAGCTTTGTTGCAGCCACCACAAAGGGTGTATTGAAGTCCTTTAGAAACTGCAGTGACTCATCGGTCTGTGGCTTGAATCCCTCGTTTATATCCACGACAAGAACGGCAAGGTCCGAAACAGAACCTCCTCTCTTTCTCAAAGTCGTAAAGGCCTCATGGCCAGGGGTATCTATAAACAGGAGGCCTGGTATTTTGATATCGCCTGAAGAAAGAAGTTTTCCACACTGCTGTTTTATAACATCAAGGGTTATCTCGGTTGCTCCTATGTGTTGTGTTATTCCACCTGCCTCCCCCGAGGCCACCTTTGTCTCCCTTATCCTGTCCAGTATAGTTGTCTTTCCGTGATCCACGTGGCCCAGGACTGAAATTATTGGCTGTCTTCTTCTTTCCGACATTCTCAACACCTCTTATGCATACAGTGCTAACAGAGATCATTCCTAAAGTAGACTTCCACCAGAGATATTTAAAAATAGGGAAATGCTCAGGATGTTCATACAACAAGCCTTTCGTCAAAGAACGAGCATACGTTTTTATAATCGTCGAACTCTAGGTTTCGGTGGACCAGGAAAAACTTAAAAACTACTCGAATCAATACTATGGAACAGACTGTATGCTGGTGTGGAATGGAACAGATACGGATACATGGACGTGGTGGACAGGGCTGTGTTACAATGGCTTCTATGATGGCAGAAGCTGCCTTTGAATCGGGTAAACATGCACAGGGATTTCCATCCTTTGGAGTTGAAAGACTTGGAGCCCCTATAGAGTCGTACGTACGTGTAGACGAAAGAAAGATAACAGACAGGAGCCAGGTATACAATCCCGACTACGTCATAGTTCAGGACTCCACGTTGATAGAACTGGTCGACGTTGCAGGAGGTCTCAAGGAAGACGGAATGATAATCGTGAACAGTTCCAAGGACGCCGAGGATATAGACATAGACACAGAGGCAAAGATCGTAACAGTAGATGCAACAGAGATAGCCCTCAAACATCTAGGAAGGCCTATAATGAATACTGCACTTGCGGGTGCCTTTACAAGGGCAACAGGCCTAATAAAAAAAGAAAGTATGGCCGGGATTATAAGAGAAACCTTCGGAGGAGAAATCGGTGAAAAAAACGTAAAGGCCATGAAAGAGGCATACGAGGCGGTTGAATGAAAGAAAAACTTCTGGAAGAAGGCTATAAACCCGTCTCTGGTTTGGTAGAGTGGGGAGATACCCGCCAAGAGATGCTTTATAACGAGAAAAAAGACGACATAAAGTTTGTAGATGAAAGAGGTAGAATTTTAGATGGCAGATAATCCATATAAAGATCTCAAGATAAGTAAAGGGGCAGTAGTAGAACCAAGGACAACGCTTGTCAATAAGACAGGAAGCTGGAGATCGGAAAGACCTGTAATAGACCATGAAAAATGCGTGGCGTGTGGAAACTGCGAAAAGTTCTGCCCTGACATGGCTGTAAAGGAGACAGAAAATGGAAAGTTTGAAATTGATCTGGACTACTGCAAGGGATGTGGAATATGCGCCGAAGAATGTCCCGTGAAGGCTATAATAATGGAGAAGGAGGAGAAGTGATATGGCAAAGATGCTAACAGGATATAATGCAGTTGCAGAGGCCGTAAAGGCATGCAATCCAGATGTTATACCGGCATATCCCATAACACCACAGACCGACATCGTCGAAAGGATAAGTGAAATGGTCGCAGATGGAGAGCTCACCAGTGAATACGTCAAAGTAGACAGCGAGTTCAACGCTGCATCCACCGCCATAGGCGCAAGTGCAGCCGGAGCCAGAGTCTTTACAGCCACATGCTCACAGGGGCTTAAGCTTATGAGCGAGCCTCTGTTCAGTGCATCCGGAATGAGACTGCCGCTTGTGCTTGCCGTGGCCAACAGAAGCCTTTCAGCACCCCTGAGTATATGGGGAGACCATACGGACACCTTTGCAGAAAGAGACGGTGGAATGATACAGTTCTATGCAGAAGATGTACAGGAGGCCATGGACAACATAGCAATAGCCTACCGGGTCGCAGAAGACAACGAAATCTCACTTCCTGCGCTTTCGTGTCTAGATGGATTTATACTAACACATGTACAGGAAGGCGTTGAACCATTTAGCGAAGAGGAACTTTCGGGATTCCTACCACAGAGAGATCCTATATATACACTTGATCCGTCCAACCCAAAGACCATGGGCGCATATGCAAGGCCCGAACATTGGACCGAAACGAGATACACCGTCCACAAGGCACAGTTGAAGGCCAAGGACAAAATAGCAGATGCTGTAGAGGAGTTTGCCGATATATTCGGTAGGGAATATGGACTTGAACACAGGGGTCTCATAGAGACCTATCGCGCAGAAGACGCAGACGTAATACTTGTAGCCCTCGGAAGCATATGCGGAACCATAAGATATATTGTAGACGAATACAGAAAGAAGGGTGAAAAGATCGGTATCGTACGTCCAAGGGTATACAGACCCTTCCCTGTAGAGGAACTGAACAAGGTCCTGGAGGACGCCGAAGCCATAGCAGTAATAGAGAAAGATATATCTCTGGGATACCAAGGAGGACTGGCCATAGACATAAAGTCCGCCATGTACTCCATAGGAAGCCGTATACCCATACTGAACTTTATAGCGGGGCTTGCAGGCAGGGACGTCAGAAAGGACAATATAAGAAAAATGGTAGAACAGACAAAGGAGGTACGTGGAAAGAATCCCGAAGATGTAGGATTCGAAAACGAAGAAAGATGGGACTCACTGAGAACCGAAATACTTCCCGGGGATGATGAGCTATGACAGAAGACAGGTTCAAACACGATGAAGATCTATTTTGTTCGGGACACAGGGCATGTCCTGGATGTGGAGCAGCTTTGACATCGAAGCTTGTAACAGAGGCCACAGGCCCACAGACAATACTTTCGATGCCAACCGGTTGTATGGAAGTAACAACTACACCCTACCCAGAAAGTGCCTGGGGAATAAGCTGGATACATAATATATTTGAGAACTCTGCAGCCGTCGCAGGAGGAATAGAGACCGCATACAAATCGTTCAGTAAGAGAGGCAAGGAGGGTTACACAGACAAGGACGATGTAAACTTTGTTGTTCTGGCAGGAGACGGCGCCACGTTTGATATCGGTATACGCAGCCTCAGTGGTATGATGGAGAGAGGACATGACGTACTCTATATATGTTACGACAACGAGGCCTACATGAACACAGGAATACAAAGAAGTGGAAGCACACCTATGGGTGCGGCGACAACTACAACGCCTGCAGGAAAACAGAGCCTCGGGGAAGATATACGTAAAAAGGATATGCCAAGTATAGCTGCAGCGCACGGATTAGAATACGTAGCAACGGCCAGTGTGGCCTATCCCGAGGACTTTAAACGCAAGGTCAAGAAGGCGCTTGAGATCGAGGGACCAAAATACATACAGATATTTGCTCCCTGTCCGCGTGGCTGGAGACATGAATCAAAGAATACAATAAAGATAGCCCGTCTCGCTGTGGAAACAGGTCTATACCCTGTCTTTGAGATGGAAAACGGAAGAATAACAAATACAATGAAGGTAAAGGACAGAAAGCCTGTAGAGGAATATCTCAAGGTTCAGGGAAGGTTCAAGCATCTCTTCAAGAAGGAAGGCGGTGATGAAATAATAGATTATCTACAGGAAGTTGCCGACGTCAACGCCGAGAAAATTGGTTTCTAAAAGGAGTAACCTACTCCAATACTTCTATGTCATCTGTCTTTCCATCGCCGTCTCTGTCCAATCCCTTTATAACCCTGTAAAAATCACTTCCTCGGTTGTAGCCTTCCAAAACCTTCTTTGGCTGCTGTGTTACCCCCAGTATACACGTCTTTGTGCCCTCGAAGTCCAGACCAGAAAGTAGTATTCTGCTGTGGCCATTCACATCCACCTTTGCAACAAGTCCTATGTTTTCGTCGGAGTATGAGTTGCCTGTAATCTTCGAGACTATCTTCCATCTGTTCTCCCAGTCAAACCCTACTTCCAGACCTTCGTTAATATCCCTCGAAACTGTATTTGTTATAGGACCTCCCACTAGTATAAGATCCCTGTCAAGTGCTTCCTCTGCCTTTACCTCTGTATCGAGTTTAACTACAAATCTGTTGCCTGTGTCGCAGAACCCACCGAGGTAGAGACCGAGCTGGATGGCATAATGACCATCCCTGGCAGCGGTCATAAAGGGACCATGCTCCTTGGGTGAACCAACTACAATGGATCCCCCGAAAACACCCGAGTCTATGAAATCCGAGAAGAAGTTAAGTGTCCCGGAGTCTGTTTTAAGTGTGCTCTTTTTACTTCTGCTCCATCTGTCGCTCATATTAAACCCAAAGGCCTCGGCCGTCGGACGGTAGAACTTGCAGAGCGCACCACCTCTTCTCTCCTCCCTTGAAACCTCAACAAGCCCCGACTCCTTCAGCTTGTTTATATGATAATACACCCTCTGTTCATGTATTCCCAGTTTCTCTGCGATCTTCCTTGGGTAGGACTCCTCTTCTATAAGTGAACCCAACACACCGACCGTCTTGCTGCTGAGAGAGTCTATGCTTTCTTCGTCCAGCATCTCCATGTCCTTCATCCATACCTCTCCTTCCCTTTCCCTGACAAGTCTTTCGGACATATGTTTACAATGTGCGGACTGTTATAAATATTTTAATAACACAAAAGATTCTGTTTTAATTATTTTTATATAGGTAAAGAAACCAAAGGGTTAGCATGAAGGGTTTGATACTGGCTGCAGGCAAGGGATCAAGGCTCAGGCCTCTCACAGAAAACAAACCAAAGGTCCTTGTGAAGGTAAAGGGAAGACCTCTTATAGAACATATAATCAAGGATCTCAGATCCCTGGGTATAAAGGACATATCCATTGTAAAGGGGTATATGGGGGATGTTCTCGAGGATAGGCTGAAAAAATACAGAGGACTTGAGTTTATTGAACAGGATCAACAGCTGGGAACGGCCCATGCAATAGGGCTTTCTTCCTTTGAATCACCGTTTGTTGCCGTAAACGGAGACGTGTTTATGCACAGGAAAAACATAGAGGCCTCTGTCTCCGAGTTCAAAAAAGACGGTGCAGATGTAGTGGTAGGTAGCTTCAGAGTTGAAAATCCCTCGGAGTTCGGTGTACTCGAGACAGAAGGAAAGAACGTAAAGAACCTGGTCGAAAAACCAGAAAGTCCAAAATCAAACCTGATAAACACAGGCGTATACGTCTTCTCCTCTGAAATATACAGATACATAGAAAAAACAGAACTTTCAAGCCGAGGCGAGTACGAGATAACCGACTCCATCAGACTGATGTTAGAAGACGGGAAGAATATAAAACATACTGAGTTCGAAGAATACTGGATAGACGTAGGCAGACACAGCGATCTTGAAAGGGCCAGGGAGATAGAATGTGTGGAATAGCAGGACACTATGGCAGCAGTGACACAGGCGAAGTCCTTCTTGATATGTTGAAACGTCTCGAATACAGGGGTTACGACTCGACCGGGGCGGCATTTCTATCTGGATCCGATATATCGACGGTCAAGGGAACCGGAGATATAGAAAAAATCAAAGAAAATGTAGTGTTTTTAGGATCGGTGGCAGATGGAGGAATTGGACATACAAGATGGGCAACGCACGGAAGGGCATCTGATGAAAACGCCCATCCACACTCCTCTTGTGAAAATAGGTTTTCCCTTGTACACAACGGAATAATAGAAAATCATAGAAAAATAAAGAGTGAACTCGGTGGGCACAAATTCTATTCGGAAACCGACTCGGAGGTCGCTGTTCACTACATAGAAGAAAAATCAACCTTGGGAGTCGAAAATGCAGTTGTAAGTTTCATGGAAAAAGCCAAGGGAAGCTATGCTGTAGCCCTCATGGACTCGAAGGAAGAAAGGGTTTTTCTTCTGAAAAATGGTTCTCCCCTGGCTATAGGTATAGGAAAAAAAGATGTATTCATCGCTTCGGATCCCTTTGCATTTCATTCCTACACAGACAGGGTCCTTTTTCTAAGAGACGGCGAATATGCCGTCGTGGACAACTGTGATGTTACTATAAAAAACCTCGACGGGGCCGTTCAAAAAAGAAAGCCTGAGGTCCTAGAATGGAAGGAAAGGAGCTTCGGGAAGAATGGATACAGGCATTATATGCAGAAGGAGATAAGAGAGATTCCTGGGTGCATCGAAAGGCTTGAAAAACTACTGGAAACCGTTGAAAGTGAAAAGGTCGATGGATTTATAGATGCTCTACTGGGTAAAGACAAAGTCGTTCTCACTGCATCGGGAACAAGCCACCACGCATCGATGTTGGGATCCCGTTTTCTAAGGAAGGTAGGCGTGGATGCCCGGGTTGTTGTAGCATCGGAGTTCGGAGAAAACTTCGAGATAGATGAGGAGACTCTTCTCCTAGCAGTATCGCAGTCCGGGGAAACAAAGGACGTCCTCGATGCCATTGAAACTGCAAGGAAGATGGGTGCAGACATAGCATCGATTACAAACACACCACATTCAACTATACAGAGAAGATCCGACGTCAACCTTGGTATACATGCAGGACGTGAGTTTTGTGTCGCCGCAACAAAGACATTTACCAACCAGGTATACACACTTCGGAAAATATCCAAAAGGATAAGAGGTAGAAGTTCCGTGGGAAATTTGCCTTCGAACCTCAAAAACACGATAAAGAAGAACGGAGAGGCTGTAAAGAAGGTTGCAGAGGAGCTCAAAAACAAAGAAGATATATACATATTAGGAAAGGGTGAGATGCACCCGGTTGCAGAGGAGATATCACTCAAACTCAAAGAGATAGCATATATACATGCCGAGGGGATGATGGGAGGGGAACTGAAACACGGTACGCTTGCCCTCATAGAAGAAGGAACGCCTGTGATATCCCTTGTACCTCGAAGGAATTCGGACATAGTCTCGAACTTAAAAGAGGTAAAATCCCGGGGAGCAAACTCCATAGAGATATCTCCATTTTCAGACAGGTTCGAACTGCCAGACGAAGATGAGGATTTTATCTTTTTCTCGGCTGTTTTGGGATTTATGCTTACGTACTGGATAGGTAGAAAGAAAGGTCTTCCTGTGGACAGGCCGAGGAATCTTGCCAAGTCTGTAACGGTCAGATAGTCTCTAGGTTTTTAAATATTCTGCACAAAGTAGGATATGTGGAACAGTCCACTGTAAAGGTGAGAGTAATTACAACAGTTATAATGGACGCCAACTTTCTCATGGCCCCCGGAGAACTTGGAATAGATGTTTTCGAAGAGGTCGACTCCCTGATGGGAGGAGACTACGAAACCGTGGTGCCCGAACCTGTAAAGATAGAACTCCAGAAAATTGCAAGGGGACGGGGCGAGGAGGCAAAGGCAGCCAGAATAGCACTCGAGCTGATGAAGAGAAACAACGTAGAGACAATGGAAACAAAACACATAGACGGAGACTCGTCTATAATCGAACTGGCAAGGAAATGTGAAAGTCCCGTGGTAGCAACAAATGATAAAAATCTCAGGGATCAGTTCAGAAAAAGATCTGTTCCAACGCTCTGCATAAGGACAAGGGACCATGTCGTGATCGAGGGCGATGTAAGATAAAGGATTTTCCGGGTAAAAGGCCAGAAGATTGATAAACCACTGCAAAAAGATATATAAAAGAAGAAAGGAGTAAGTATGTGTCAGCTGTTTCAAGGAGATAAATATGTACAAAATAATTGACGTAAAGGATACAGTAAGGGTAGACCCAGAAAAATTCAACATGGGGCTCGAGAAGTCTGTATACGAGTCCCTCAGAGAAAAGTACGAAGGCCTCCTGAACCCGGATATAGGCTTTATTCTTTCCGTAGAGGATGTTGTCAACGTTGGAGAAGGAAAGGTACTACCGGAAGATGGGGCAGCCTACTACCCTGCGGAGTTTGAGATGCTTGTTTTCGAGCCACAGGAACACGAGGTTGTTATAGGAGAGGTAGTCGATGTAACAGAGTTCGGTGGATTTGTAAGAATAGGTCCTATAGACGCACTAATCCATATCTCACAGGTCATGGACGACTACGTAAACTACGACGAAAAGAACGACTCACTGGATGGAAAGGAATCAGGAAAGCGACTCAAAAACGGGGATCTTGTACGCGCAAGGATAATATCCGTATCCTATTCCAAGGACAACAAGGTAGGACTCACAATGAAACAGCCAAGACTGGGTGCTCTGAAGTGGCTAGAGGACGAAGACAAGGAAGACGAAGAAGAATAAATTTAAATGTTGGATATAAACCCTTTGATTACCATGGCAAAAAGAGAAAGAGCGTGTAAGGAATGCAGAAGGCTTGTACAGGGTAGCGAATGTCCTGCATGCAAAACATCAGATCTGACAAAGAACTGGGAAGGAATAGTAATAGTAGTAGATCCAGACTCTGAAATAGCCAGAACTGTAGGTATAGATACACCAGGAAAGTACGCAATAAAAATGAGGTGAAAATATGAAGGTAGATATTGAGGAAAGAAAGAAGAATCCACTTATAGATAGAAGATCCATAAAGGGAACAGTAGACCATACAGAAGAACCCACTCCGTCTGCCGATTCACTGAGAGCATTTCTTTCCGAGGAACTCGGAACCGACGAGGAGAATATAGAAATTAAAAAGATATTTACTATAAAGGGAATGCACAAGAGCCGTTTTTGGGCAGATGAATTTGGAGAGGTTTCCGGGGAACAGGAAGAAGTAGAGAAAGAAAGCGAAGAAGAAGATGTTCTGGGCGGAAGCATATCCGATGCCAAAAAGGCTATAGAAAACATGGAAGACCCTGACTACAAGAAGCTCCTTGAAGAAGAAAAGAAAAACAAAGACAGAAAGGGAATGAAGAACTACCTGAAAGGTAAAATAGGTGAGTAGAATGGGAAAACATAAGAAAATTAAAATTTGGGAAAAGTACGATGTGGACGGAGACGAAGTTAAACGCAAGGGAAGGACCTGTCCTAGGTGCGGAGACGGTGTTTTTCTCGCGGAACATAGAGACAGGCTAACATGTGGAAGATGTGGTTTCTCTGAGATAAAGGGAGACAGTGAATAGAGACTATTTTTCTATGGTTCAAGGAGCTTTACAAAGGAACCTTAAGAATCCGTCTTTAGATTAAAAGAGGGATGAATATAAGAGATGTCATAGCAACAAGCTTTATCAGGACATTTAGGGAGGGGCCCGACGTATCCTTCATTGGATCACCTACAGTATCGCCCACAACGGTGGCCTTGTGTGTATCCGATCCCTTCCCACCAAGATTTCCCTCTTCTACATACTTTTTAGCATTATCCCAGGCACCACCCGAGTTGGACATTGTCACTGCCAGAAGAAAACCTGTGGATATGTTTCCTGCAAGCATACCCGCAAGGGCCTCGGGCCCCAATACAATACCCACAGCTATAGGAGAAACTATTGCAAGAACGCCTGGAACAATCATCTCTTTGAGCGCGGAGTCCGTTGATATCTGTATACACCTGGAATAGTCCGGCTTCTCCTTCCCAGACAGTATATCCATGTCCCTGAACTGTCTTCTTATCTCATCTATCATCTTGCTTGCGCTTCTACCAACCGACCTCATGGTCAGTGCAGAAAATACAAAGGGAAGCAGGGCCCCTATGAAGAGGCCTGTAACTATAAGCGGGTCTGTAAGGGATACATCCACTGCCTCAAGACCTACGTTCTGTGTATATGTTACAAAAAGCGTCAGTGATGCAAGGGCGGCAGAACCTATAGCAAAGCCCTTTCCTATCGCAGCCGTTGTGTTTCCTATGGAGTCAAGGGACTCTGCCCTCTCCCTTACTTTCTGTCCCATGTCTGCCATCTCTGCTATACCGGCGGCGTTGTCTGCGACCGGACCATAACAGTCTGTAGCAAGGGTTATACCAAGGGTCGAAAGCATTCCTATGGAGGCTATCCCTATTCCATAGAGCCCTGCAAAATGGTACGAAAGCAGCATTGCGGCAGAAACCGTTAGCATGGGAACAACTGTAGATATCATTCCCGTTGAAAGACCTGCTATTATATTAGTTGCTGCACCACCTGTCGACTCCTCTGCTATCTTTTTTGTAGGCCTGTGTTTGCTTGCTGTATAGTATTCTGTAACCAGTCCTATCACCATACCGGCGATAAGTCCGAAAACTATCGAGTAAAATACTCCCATTCCCATGTCCGGAAAAATGTAGATGACGCCGAGATACATTAGAATAACTGAAATTCCAGCGGCACCAAAGGTCCCTCTGTTAAGAGCCCAGTGTAGATCACCAGAACCACCGACAAGGAAGTAACCTACGAGAGATGCCACTATACCAGCGGCACCTATGAAAAGTGGGAGAACAACTGCTCCTGTTACATTCAAAGTCAAGGCTCCTATGGCCATTGTAGCTATTATAGCCTCGACATACGATTCAAAGAGATCGGCGCCCATTGCCGCCACATCTCCTACGTTATCTCCAACGTTGTCTGCTATAACACCTGGGTTGCGTGGATCGTCCTCGGGTATGTCCTCCTCGACCTTTCCCACGAGATCGGCGCCCATATCTGCTGTTTTTGTATATATTCCGCCGCCTACACGGGAAAAAAGCGCGACTGATGAAGCACCAAAGGCGAAACCAAACAACACCTGCGGATCGGGAAATATAAGGTAAAAAGCTGTGATTCCAAGAAGACCAAAACCTACTACCGACATACCCATAACAGTTCCCGAAGAAAATGCCACGTCCAATCCTTCCCCCAGACTGCTCTTTACGGCCTCGGACGTCTTGGAGTTTGAAGATGTGGCCGTGGACATTCCTATAACACCGGCCAGGGAACTCAGAAAGGCACCGAATATGAACGTGAGGGCCGTCTCTGGATTTATGAAGTAAAGGAGCACTGCAGATATAATCACAACCACAGCGGCTAGGTATTTGAACTCCTGTGTTAGAAACGTCCTGGCGCCCTCTTTTATATGATCCGACATCTCTATGGCCTTTTCCGGGCCTCTATCCTTTTTTCTTATCTTGAGTGTCAGAAATCCTGCGAAGGTAAGAGATACAACCGAAGCAAGTGCAGCCAAGATCACTGTATTCATTTTACCATTAGAACTTATGGTTCATGGGTTTTAAAACTTTCAAAAAATATATTAAAAACTGCTCACTGTAGATATCATTGGTACTATGATCTGTCTTGGAATAGAATCAACGGCACATACCTTCGGCATTGGGATTATGGACAATGATAAGGTTCTGGCCAACGTCACCGACATGTACACTCCTTCAGAAGGAGGTATACATCCAAGAGAAGCAGCCGAACACCACTCGGATGTATGTGATAAAGTTCTGGATGATGCACTAGAAGAGGCTGGAATAGAAAAGAAGGATATAGATCTTGTGGCCTTTTCACAGGGACCAGGACTGCCGCCGTGCCTTAGAACAGGAGCCGTTTTTGCACGTTCTCTGGCACTTTCACTGGATATTCCTATAGTTGGAGTAAACCACTGTATTGCACATATAGAAATAGGAAAGCTAAAGACAGAAGCAATGGATCCTGTTACGCTTTATGTATCAGGAGGAAACACACAGGTTATAGCTCTTTCTTCGGGAAAGTACCGTGTGTTTGGAGAGGTTCTTGATACCCCGGTAGGAAACGCACTGGACAAGTTCGCGAGGGAATGTGGTCTGAAACACCCAGGAGGTCCTAAGGTGGAAAAACATGCAAAGAGGGGATCAAAATACATAGATCTTCCCTACTCTGTGAAGGGAATGGACATGTCGTTTTCGGGTGTCATGACCGAGGCCATGAGAAAGTTGGACGAAGAGGATCTGGAAGACGTATGTTACTCTCTACAAGAAACAATATTTGCAATGCTCACAGAAGCCGTCGAGAGGGCCATGGCACATGCAGGAAAAGACGAGGTCCTTCTCACAGGTGGAGTAGCAGCCAACAAAAGACTTCAGGAGATGCTCTCTACCATGTGCAATGAAAGAGGTGCAGAATTCTATACTGTACCCCACAGCCTTGCAGGCGACAACGGAACAATGATGGCATGGCTTGGTATCCTGAAGTACAGAAACAGCGGCGGAGATAAGCTGAATGACACAGCCTTTATACAGAACTGGAGAACCGACGACGTAGAAATAACATGGTAAAGTAAGATTTATTAACTGCCGCGCACAATTCTTTTGCTGATGACCATGTCTTTAATAGACTATCTAAAAAACCCTAGTGAAGCTGTAGAAGAGATAAAGGGCAAAACCGCCGTAAAAACCATGCAGGGATCCCTTATTGTATCACTGATCACAGCAGTAGTTTTTTCGATCAATACATACGTAGGTCTGAGACTTATCGAATCCATGGACCTACAGATAACAGGACCTGAACTGGTTGTTTCGGTTCTCAATATGGGCACAGTAAACCTGGCCACAGGAACCTTTTTCATGGTTTTCCTGGGAGTTATGTTCTTCGGTTTCCTAACAAAGACCGTAATGAACGTCCTAGGTGGAGAAGGCGACTACTGGAACGGCCTTACAACAGTAGCATATCCTGCATTTTCGGTAAGTGTGGGTATACTTCTTGCAATGGTTTTCAGCTACGTGCCTGTAGTTGGACCTGTAATCGCAGCTGTATTTGTAGCCATATTCTTTGCAGTAGCCTACTCATCGATGTTTAGACTTGCAAAGGAGCTTTTCGGAATAGGAATGGTAGAGGCTCTTGTAGGAGTAACCGTAGTGCTTGCAGTTGGCTTTGTGGCCATATACGGCGGAGTTCTGACAACACCAGAAGGAATAATGGCATTCGTGCCTGCAATCTAGGGTTTTGCACCGCACACACTGAAGAAGATATGAGAGATTTCGGTGTATCCATAGAGGATTTTATGCCGGAAAAGACATATATTCGAAACATTTAAAAGTTTAGAACCTGAAGGAATGTTATCTCTGGTGATACCATGGGAATGTACAAACACATAAAGGAATCCTGGAAGAAGCCCGACGCACAGGTAAAGAAGAGACTAAAGAAGTTCAGAAAGGAAAGTACAATAAAGAAGATCGAGAGGCCCACGAGACTCGACAGAGCAAGGGAGAAGGGCTACAAGTCGAAGCAGGGAGTAGTTCTAGCAAGAACCAAGGTAAAGAAGGGTACAAGGAAAAGAAGAAAGGTTTCCGGTGGAAGGAAAACAACTAAGGCAGGATCAAAGAACCCCAGAGACAAGTCAAAACAGAAGATAGCCGAACAAAGAACGTCAAAGAAGTTTCCTAATATGAGAGTGCTTAACTCCTATTGGGTTGCAGAAGACGGTAAACACAAATGGTTCGAGGTAATTCTTGTTGATCCCGAACATGAAGCCATAAAGAGCGACAAAGATCTAAACTGGATATGCAAGGACAATGAAAAGAACAGATCTCTGAGATAGACACATCAGTACTTTATTTCAAAACCCTCTAGACCCACCGGTTGTTCGTCTTTTTCTCTCACATTCTCTACTTTGGCAGGCGCAGGACCTCTTCGGCACCAATCGACCATTCTTTCAACGTCTTCTCTATCGCCTTCAAAGACAGCCTCGACACCTCCATCCGAAAGATTTCTGACCCATCCATCCAAACCCAGTTTATCTGCCATCCTCCGTGTACTCGCCCTGAAGGTAACTCCCTGAACCCTACCTTCTATAAAGAGATGTTTTCTTACAGACATGTTTTAAACTGTTGTAGAGGGGTTTAAATCCATTTCGCCATGTTTATAAGATTTAAGTACAAACTAAAAGACAGGATGGATATGAACTTTTACGATCTATATGTACCCGTCGATGACATAGAAGAGGCCGTTGAAACTGCAATGAAGATGAACTTCAGCGGTATCGGTCCGGCACATAGGTATGATAACAAGAAGATGTTAAACAAATATCTCGAGGAGATGGACAACCTCGGCGGAGATCTAGACATAGATCTTGTGAGATGCTGTGAAATAAAGGCAGATAACCCGAGGGATATGAAAAATAAGATAGGTAAAACGAGACAGAAGGTCGATGTTATATTGGTCAAGGGCGGGAATTTCGACATAAACACCGCAGCCACAAGGGACAGAAGGGTCGACATACTCCTACATCCTGAACATAGGAGAAAGGACACTGGAATGGACCACAAGACTGCGAAGATGGCGGCAGAAAAAAACGTCACCATAGGATTTGTTATGCACGACCTTCATCAGACATATGGAAAGGTGAGGTCCCATGTCATAAACCATATAAGAAAGTCCATAGAACTCTGTGAAAAGTACGGAGTGCAGTTCATTGTAGTCTCCGGAGCCAGAGACATATACGGTATGAGAGGACCCAGGGAGCTTGCGTCTCTCCCAAAGGTCCTCGGAGTGGATCCATCGAAGGCGATGGACACAGTCTCGACCGTTCCACATAAAATTGTAAAAAACAACCGAAAGAAACTCGGAGGAAGGATCAAAAAGGGAGGAGTAGAAAGGCTGTAGCACTCTGCAGCCACAAGTAAAGGTTATATCTATGTCAAGGCCCGAAACACTTCCGTCGTCTCTTAGAAAGAAGAAGAGGTACATAGCATTCGAAATACTTTCGGAGGAGGATATAGACTTCGGGGATCTTATAAACGCACTTTGGAGCTCTATTTTAGATCTATTTGGTGAAGTAAATACAGGTGAAATAGACTTCTGGCTTGTAAAAGATGCATGGAGAAAAAAAACTAAGAGGGGGCTTATAAAGTGCAGCCATAGACATGTAAGCGAGGTAAGGCTTGCCATGGCGCTTATAAACAGAATAGGCGAATCAGAGGTCTCTATAAGATCACTGGGTGTATCGGGAACAATGAAGTCGGCAAAGAAAAAATACTTCGGCGAAAAGGACCTCAGTAACTTTGAAAACTGATCAAAAGACTTAAAAACATAAGCCAACAATTATCCTTAAGATTTCTGGGTCTTATGGCCACGGGGGTTTACATGAACATATTCCTAACTGGAAAGCCGGGTTCTGGTAAGACTGCCCTGTTAAAAGATATAGTAGAAGAGTTGGATATTGATTTCTGCGGGTTCCTGACGCCTGAGATGAGGGAAGACGGTAAAAGAAAAGGGTTTCATATAGAGGATATAATAACAGGAGATAGGGGTGTCCTGGCCTCGATCGATATAGAAAAGGGTCCATCGGTCAGTAAGTACAGGGTAAATCTAGAGGGCCTTAAAATGTTCTCCGAAAAGGTAGAAGAAGATATAGAGGACACAGAAGGCATAGCCATAGACGAGATAGGTGCAATGGAACTCCACTCCGATAACTTCAAGAAAATGCTTGACAAGGCTATAGAATCCGACAGCCTACTTATCGCAACACTCCACACAAACCTCGTGGATAAGTTCCAGGACAGAGGAAAAATAATCTGGATAACAAGAAGTAGCAGTAGAAATATAAAGAAAAAAATACTCGATCTTATCAAAAAATCTGTCTGAGGGAGAACTGCATGTCACAAGAAACATCGAACCGGAAGGACGACCATATAAGAATATCTCTGGAAAGAGAAGTCGAGATAGGAGGAGCAGGTTTCAAGGACGTACATCTCGAACACAACGCCCTCCCAGAGATAAACAAAGACAGTATAGACACATCCTGTAAGATTCTCAACCATACACTGAATGCGCCGATTCTTATAGACTCTATCACAGGAGGCAGCATGAGAGGCATGGATATAAACAGAAGGCTTGCATCTGCTGCAGAAAAATGTGGAATCGGCATAGGTGTAGGAAGCCAGAGGGCGGCATTGGAGGACGAAGATCTGGCCGAAACCTACTCCGTTGTAAGAGAAGAGGCTCCGAAGGCATTTGTATATGGAAACATAGGAGCAGCACAGCTCAGGGAGTACAGTACAGACGATATAGAAAGAGCCGTTGGAATGATAGATGCGGATGCCATGGCAATACATCTCAACTTTACCCAGGAGGCTGCACAGCCCGAGGGTGATGTAGATGCATATGGTTGCATAGAGGAGATAAAGAGGGTGACAGAGGAACTGAGCGTTCCTGTAATGGTAAAGGAAACGGGGTGTGGAATTTCGCGCAGAACTGCAAAGAAGCTGGACAGTATAGATGTAGATATAATAAATACAGGGGGCAAGGGAGGTACTTCATGGCCCTATATAGAGTCATACAGAGCAGATGCCGCTGGAAATAAAACCAAGGCATATATAGGTAAAGTTTTCAAAGGATGGGGAATACCAACCGTGGCATCTACCCTACTTGCCAGCAAGGTACATCCCTATGTTGTGGCAAGCGGTGGGATAAGAAACGGCCTTGACGTCGCGAAGTCCGTGGCAATAGGTGCCAGATGCACTGCAGCAGCACTTCCTTTCCTCGAACCGGCCATGGAAAGCAGTGAGGCTGTTGTCCAGAGGATAAACAGAACTATCGAGGAGCTTGAAACTGCAATGTTTGTTACAGGCTCAAAGAACCTCGAGGAACTGTCAGAAACCAGATTTAGAATAACAGGAGTTATGAAGGAATATCTTGATCTGTAGGTTAGACAAAGGTCGTTGAAGATACTATATAAATGACGAATGTTTATAAACAAAGAACATCATCAGTATGATAAAATGATCGAAGATATTGAAGTCGACAAAGAAAGAATGGATAGTGCCATAGAAGAACTAAAAAAATGGCAGAAAAAGATAAACAAAGAACTTCGGAAGGAGTTCAAGGAACATAAGAAAAGGGGAGAAAGGATACATTCCGAGGGTGTAAAGGTAATAGAATATCTCAAGGACTACACCATGAGGGGAGGTAAAAGGGTGAGACCTGCTCTAATAATAGCAGGTTACAAGGCCGTCGGTGGTGAAGATGAAGAAAACATACTGCCTGCTTCTCTGTCTATAGAGGCTCTTCAGTCCTATCTTCTTGTACACGACGATATCATGGACGAGGACGATCTCCGAAGAGGGGACGATACGCTCCATAAAATGTACGAGAGGTACCACAAAAAAAAGTTCTCCGGGGACAGGCCTGAAAAGTTCGGTGAAAATATGGGAATAATCGCCGGTGATATAGCAAACTCATTTGCAGTGTCACAGATACTTAAGACGGATTTCGACGATAAGACAAAGATAGAGGCCCTGCAAAAGTTCGAACAGATACATAGACACACAGGATACGGCCAAGTTCTAGATGTTACATTCAATGAAAAGGATGTCGAGAACGTAACCGAGAAAGATGTGCTTACTGTGCACCATCTCAAAACAGCACAGTATACCATAGCAGGACCACTTGAGATGGGAGCTATATTTGGAAAGGGAACCAAAGAACAGATAGATGTACTGAAAAAATACGGAGAAAATGTCGGAAAGGCTTTCCAGGTATATGATGATATGCTTGGACTCTTCGGCGACAGAGACAAACTTGGTAAACCAGCAGATTCCGACCTCAAGGAGGGAAAGAGAACGCTGCTTATACTCAAGGCCCTTGAAAACAGCGACGAAAAGCAGAGAAAGACTATACTGGACGCGCTCGGCAACAGAGATGTCACAGATGAACAGATAGAGGAGGTCAGAAGGGTTGTCAAGGAGACAGGATCCTATGACTACTCGAGAAGGCTAACTGTAAAACTTGCAGAAGAGGGAAAGAAGGCCCTGGATGAAGATAAACTGGACCCAGAAATCACAGAGTTTCTGAAGGGTCTGGCAGACTACATCATCACAAGGGAAGTGTAAATTCTAAGAACTTATTAATAACCAGAAGAATTTGTTGAGTAGAGGATAGAATGGTAGATAAAAACAGTTTTGAAGTAACGCCCTGGGACGTTGAGGGCAACGTGGACTACAGAAAACTTATAGAAAAGTTTGGAACCGAAAGGCTCACAGAAAACCTCAAAGAACGCATACATGGAAACGCCGGCTCAAAAAACTTCTACATAGACAGAGACTTCGTGTTTTCGCACCGCGACATGGACAAGGTCATGGAAGACTACGAAGAAGGGGATGGTTTCTTCCTATACACAGGAGTAGGACCATCCGGGCCTATGCATATAGGCCATATAATATCCTTTAAGATGACAAAATGGTTCCAGGACAACTTCGATGTAAATGTATACATCCAGTTCCCAGACGACGAAAAATACTGGACCAGGGGAAACAAATATGAAGATGTGGAGAAATTCGCCCAGGATAACCTCAAAGACGTGGCTGCAGTTGGATTTGATCCCGACAAGACCTTCATATTCAAAAATACGGAATACATAGGAAACATGTACAAGGCTGCAACCAAGGTGGCCAAAAATATAAACAACTCTGTGGTATCTGCTGTCTTTGGTTTCGGCAGCTCAACCAACATAGGCCTCAACTGGTATCCTGCGCTCCAAATTCTGCCTACATTTTTCGAGGAAGGAAGGTGTCTGATACCCGCTGGAATAGACCAGGATCCATACTGGAGAATACAGAGGGATATAGCACCGAAGATCGGTAGAAAAAAGGCTGCACAGATACACAATAAACTTGTTCCGGCGTTAACAGGTCCAGAAGGGAAGATGTCGTCTTCGAAGCCCAGGGATGCAATAATGCTGAACGACGGCCCGGAAGACGTCAGGAAAAAGGTGATGGAAAGGGCCTACTCCGGAGGACAGATAACAAAGAAGGAACACAGGGAAAAGGGAGCCGATCTATCTGTAGACGTAGCCTATCAATGGTTGCGTAATCTTTTCCTGGACGACGACCAAAGAATAAAGGAAATAGGAAGGAAGTACAACAATGGAGATATGTTAACGGGAGAGGTAAAGGAGATACTTATAGAGAAGTTGAACAGCTTTCTAGGTGAGCACCAAAAAAGAAAGGAGAAATCCACGAAGGCTAAAAAGAAGATGATGTACAAAGGCAAGCTTGCTAGAGAGATGTGGAACAATAAAGTAGAAATATAGAAGAGGTATTTGTATGCTCAAGGCCGTTTCTGAAAGGATAGAAGGGTTTGTCATAAACACACTGAGCCAGGGTGTTTCCCTGACTGAAAGTTTTATACTCACATACGGAATTACTGCTCTGATCCTGGCATCGTTGGCCCGTGGTTTCATGCTCTTCTGGATAGCACCCGACGAAGTCGTTATCATATCCTACGTCCTTTTCTACAGCGAAACCGTAACCCATGTCGCAGGAATCGTACTCATTTCAACGGTTTTTATACTAATAGCAAACACAGTGGTTTTTCTTCTGTTCCGTTGGTTGGGTGAGAGGCTTATAAATGAGGAAAGAAAGTCCGGAAGGATATGGAGATTTCTTAACTGGGCCTTCGATAAAAACGGTAAGTTCTCAATAGTTCTGTTCAGGCTCACTCCTCTAATAGGAGGAGACTGGGTAGCTATATTCTCAGGCATAACAGAGATGAAGTTCAAGAGCTTTGTATTTTATTCATTTATAGGAATAGTTCTTCACGAAGCAATGCTGGGATTCGGTACATACTACGGACTCAAGATGGGAGCACTTTTTGAGATGAATATTCCAATATTCCAGTTCCTTATAGACATCTTAGAAACAGTTGTCTAGTCTAACTCTTCGGGGTATGCTCTTTTCAAAACATCCTTCTTTTGAAACAGTCTTTCTCTTATAGGACCTATTATATCCTTCATAACCTCGCATGCGCCCTTCTTGAGGTCCTGTGGGTGGAGATCACCTGACAGAAAATCATCTTCCAGGTCACTGTATTTGCTGTATGAAACATCTCCTCCGTACTTTTCGGGTCTCTCTACATCAAACGAGGTTCCTCTGTCTTCTATAATCGGGAACATTAGGTACTTTACATAGCCAAGAAGGCTGTTTCCATCGACCTTTCCCTGTGGACAGTAGGCATCCATTACCTTTTCTTCTATCTCCTCGTCGGAGTCAAGTACTCCTATCTTCGATTTTGGATCAGATGCACTCATCTTACCTCCCTGTAAGCCCCCGAGTAGAGGATAGAGTACTGTTGTTACCTTATCTTCTCCTATACTGGGCAACGTCTCTCTGCCTAGCATGTATATTCTTCTCTGATCGGTTCCTGCGTATGCAACGTCGACATCCAAGGCCACGCAGTCCATTATCTGCATAAACGGATACAGTATTCCCGAAGCCTTCATTCCATCCTCGTGCCTTACAACCTCACTCGATGCCCGTTCGGCTCTGGCCACAGTTGTATTTTCCATAAGATGGATGTATCCCTTCTGGTACGGCTTGTCGTACTGGTAGCTGCTTCCTCTGACTATTTTGACACTATCGAGTCCTACACCGCTCTGCTTTATCATCTCCTTCACGGACTCTTCGTATATCTCGGACCTTGCATCTATGAGGTCCTGAGGTGTCTTTTCTACATCGAGCTCTGCGTGAACATCTGCAATAAGAACCTTAAACTCAAAGCCTGCCTTTACGAAGTCGGCTGCCTTTCTGAGTGTAGCAAAATGGCCTATATGGGGAAGACCTGTAGGTGCATAGCCTATGTACGCCACAGGCTTATCTTTCTCGAGTATCCCATCCAGTTCCTCTTCTGTAACTACTTCGTCTGTAAGCCTCGTCACAAGCCTCTTTCTTTTTTGTCTGTTCATGCTACCACCTTTAATTTGATCGCGGAATATTAAATAGTTGGTAGAAGGCTACTTCATATAGCTCTTTACACTGCCCATGACCCTTTCTTTTATTCTGTCGAGATCCTTCTCTGTGCCTGCCTCAAACCTTATGGATATCTTGTCTTCGGTTCCCGACGGCCTTACAAGGGCCCATCCGTTTTGGAAATATACCTTGGCGCCATCCATATCTACGATTCTTTTTTCAGAGAACTCCTCCTTTATCTTTTCGGGGATCTCTTCCTTGTTGTTACATTCCAGTCTCATCTCAGGAGAAGAGTAGTATTTTGGAAGTTTACCTACGAGGTCTGAAAGGCTTCCCTTCGTGTCCATTATCTCGAGCAGCTTGCCGGTTGCGTAGTATGGATCATCGTAGTAGTCGTTTTCCCTAAAGAAAAAGTGGCCTGTGTACTCTCCGCCTATCTTCGCCTCCCTCTGTATCATCTCCCTCTTGATATAGCTCATACCAACTCGGAAGGGAACGTCTCTGGCTCCAACCTCATCTATTACGTCCTCCACCGCCCTTGAAGACTTAACATCATGTATTACAGTGTCTCCCCTACCCACGAGGTTCTTTACAAAAAGGGCCAGAAGAATGTCGTTGTCTACCCGGCAGCCGTTCTCATCTACAAAAACGCCTCTGTCGCCGTCCCCATCGAAGGCAACTCCAAGGTCGGCGCCTTCATCGACAACAGTATCTCCAAGTTCCCCTATGTCTTCGACGGGATCGGGGCCTCTTGCAGGAAAGTTGCCGTCTACTTCGGAATTAATCTCAACGACATCACAGCCAATGGACCTGAATATATCTCCAGCAAAGAGAGAAGCAGATCCGTTTCCTGGATCAACGACAACCTTGAACCGACCATCGATATCCACAGAGGACACTACCTTTTTCTTAAATCCATCGACAATGTCCTTCTCCATCAGATTTCCCTTTTCCTTCTTTTTGTGTTCAAGGTTGTATGTTCTTCGTATATCACTTATACCTGCCTCATAAACCAAGTCGAGGCCCATCTCCCCACAAAACCTTATTCCATTGTCCCCCTTTGGATTGTGCGAGGCAGTTACCATTGCGCCACCTGCAAGGTTCTCCTCGACAACTTCGTAGTAGAGTACAGGTGTTGCAGTAGTCCCTATATCTATAACATCGCATCCCTGGTCCCTTAGCCCCTTGACCACGCTCTCCGATATGCTAGGAGAGCTGTTTCTCACATCTCTTCCAACTGCCACCGTTTTTCCCGATAGATCTTTGACCTGGGCAAAGGCCATGGCTATCTTTTCTGCCATCGTTTCGTCTATCTCATCGGGATAAGATCCACGTACATCGTATTTTCTAAAAATCGTCATGGCCTTCCTCTTCCATGTAGTTAAAACTATTCCGAAAGTATCCTTTTTGAAATATCCTCGGCATCAAACCTTTCTAAATCACGGTACTCCTGGCCAACACCTATATAGAGTATAGGTTTGTCGGTTGAATGTGATATGGACAACGCTGCTCCTCCCTTTTCGTTTACATCCATCTTTGTCAGAACAACACCGTCTATGCCCACCACCTCCTCAAACCTCTTTACTTGGTCAACGGCATTGTTTCCTGTAAGCGAGTCGACTACGAGTATCTTATAGTCGGGCTTGTTTACCCTGCATATCTTTTCAAGCTCATCCATGAGGTTGGCGTCCGAATGTGATCTGCCTGCAGTATCCGCAAGAACGGCCTTTTTTCCCTCTGCCTTTGCATGTTCCATTGCATCGTATACCACGGCTGCAGCATCAGATCCGTAGCCATGTTTTATAATCTTAAGATCCAGTTCCTGGCCATGTTTTTCCAGTTGCTCTATAGATGCCGCCCTATATGTATCGCCTGCTGCAAGAACAGGATCCATTCCTTTCTGTTTGAGAATATGTGCAAACTTTACAAGTGTACTGGTCTTTCCCGATCCGTTAAATCCCAGAAACAGTACAAGAACAGGTTCATCGCTTTTTTCTATATCCCCAACGATATCAAGGGGCTTGTTTGAAAGTATACCCCTTACAGTGTATCTGAAGCTCTCTCTTATGATCTCCTCCACCTTCGTTCTCTTTACCTCCTTTCCCGAGAGCTTGCTTCTCAGATCCCGGCATATCCTTTCGGCTACTTCAAGTGCAACATCTGACTGTATGAGAGATATCTTAAGTTCCTCAAGGACCTTGTTGAGATCCCGTTCGGATATCTTTCTCTCGGTTATCTCCTTCCCAGCCTTGCTCAGGGCATCATCGACCTTTTCTCTGAACTTTGAAAACATTTTATCAACAGCTATAGGTTTTGTTCAAGGGCCTGCTGTATTCTACCCATCTCTGGGCCTGTTGTATCTTCGCTTATAAGGATTCCCTCTGTGTTTGCAACTATACATGCTCCTACGAATGGAACACCAAATCCAACTGTTCCTATTCCACACTCCAGGTCAAATATCTCCTCAAGGTATTCCATCTCGGACTCCGTTGTGTCCCTGTGTGTCAGAAGCCCTCTATTTGTAACCACAGAACTACTTCCCAGAAGATCCCTTCCTGCTATTGACCCGGAGACCACTGGAACACCAAAAAGATTTTCAAGGTCTTTCTTCGAGTCCATTAGTCTCTGTGATACAACACATGCACTGTCGTTAACCATTATAAGGTTCCCAAGGGCTGTGTGTTTGGCTTCAAGGATTTTCCATTCTATACCATGGTTATCAAAAAATTCCTTCTCCTCTTCCTCTGTGTTCTTTGGAAGTGCAACACCGTTGGAGTTGGCGGCACAGAATATACCCGGCATGCTTGAACCTGCTACAGTGGTCTTAAGTACCTCAACCCCAAGAACATCCCTTATCCTCCTATAGCACTTTTTAGAAAGGCCCGGATCTACTATACATAGATCTTCCGTGGGTTCTGTATGTAGACCTAGATTTGGATCTCCATCGAAGTTCGTCCTTTGTATATTGACCATAGTATCAAGAAATATCAACTGATCTGATCCTCAAGGTATTTCTTCATTCCCTTTCTGTCCTTGTTCTCTTCCTCTATTTCAAGTAAAAGATCAAAGTCTGGATCGTCCATATTATCTATAGCTTCCTTTGCATCGGATATGCTTCCGGACAGTGCCTCTTCATATGCCTCTCTGTCGTCGTCGTCATCGTCCTCGTCATGTGACTGTGACTGATGTATAGAAAGTCCTCTTTTTGTATCGAACTCTCTGTCGCATTCCTCGCATACGTAGTTCTCCTCTTCCTTTTCTTCCTCTTCCTGTTCCTCTTCTTCCCTGTGGGCCCTCGATACATGCACTTTGAGTCCCTGCTCCGTTGAAAATGTCTTCCCGCAGTCTTCGCACTCGAACTTCTTTTCCGAGGGAAGCTCTCTGTCGGGGGACTGTACCAGCACATGGCTATTCGAATCAACAAGCCTTACTCTTATAGATGAAGGTGGTTTCTGTGCACCTCTTTTCCATATTATATCATTTATCTCCTGGTCTATCTTGATATCTTTTTCTGTCTGTTTTCTTACGAACTTCTTTATCTCACGTACAGCCCTTGCTGCCCGATTCCTTCTCTCAACCTTTTTCACCCTGAGAGGAATTCTGAAAACGTTGTCTTCCATATGGATCACTCTCTCCAGTGCTTACCTTTGTTGACTCTTATCCGTCTCGTCCTGCTTCTCTTCATTCCGTACTTTCTTATGGACGCCCATATAGGAGCATCTGAAATGTTTCCTCTCTTTATGAGCTTTCTTTTCTTTCCCTTTGTCTTTCTTGAAGGCATACTATCTCCTCTTTATATTCCAATCCTTTTTTTGTTCGTCCTTTATGGACCTCAGTATCTTTTTTAACTTTTCCTCGTCTATCTTTTCTCTCAGCTGACCCGACTGGCTCAGTTGTACAAGATAAGTCTCCAGTTGGTCCACTACCTCCTTGTTTGTGAGCTTCACAGTGTTGAGCCTTTCTCTTGCTTCCTTGGTCAATATCTTACGAAGGGCCTCCTTCTTTTTCTGTTCTATCTTTTTCTCCATCTCCTGGTTTCTCTTCTGCATTTCACTATCTTCCTGGAGCTCCCTTTTCTTTCTCTCTTTTATTCTCCTGATCTCGTCCTTGTCCATTTTACCCTTCCTTGATCTGTTTGGCTACACCGTCCAGGAATGACGTTCCCTCTGGGGTTATCTTTCTTCCGTCACCGTCTTCCTTTTCGACAAAGCCTGCTTCCTCCAGCTGCTGGAGTGCTGTTCTTATTATCTTGCCTCCTGCCGGACGTGAGTGGTCGGGTTTATGTCCTCTGTCCTTTTTATCGCTGTACTCTCTTCTAAATCGGTTTACTCCCATTGGACCTTCTGTGTATAGTTTTCTCAGTAGAGAAGCACTTCTCATATACCACCAGTCTTCCTGCTGCGGTGGTCTTTCCTTTGCGGAGGATGTCTTTACAAACTCACTCCACTCGGGCTGATCGATCTCTTCCACATCCTTGAGACTCTCTGCAACTGCTTCTATAAGCTCATTGGGTCTTACATCGTAAACTGTTACCATATCAATCCACTGACTTTAATACAACGTTAAGGTTTTTAAAGGTTAAACTATCCCTTGTACGGATACCTTTTTATATGTCCACACTCCCTGCACTCCCACTTGACGGCCCTTTCTTTGCTTCCCACTTTCACATCACAGTTGACGCCTGGTTTTATGTATACATGGCACTCTTCACAGAACCTCTTTTTGTGATTCTTGGGGATCTTGACACGATACCGCATGGCTATCTTCCTGGCAAGTTCCACGTACCTGTCTGCTCTTCTTTTGTTCTCGGGGAAGGCCTTCTCCGCCTCCTCAAACAGTATATCTATTCTCTCCCTGGCTATCTTCTTCTGCCATTCGGGTTTCATCAAGACCAATATTCCTTCTGTAAACTTATATATTGTACCATGGTTGCAGAGGAAGAATAAAAGGTGCGGCCGCCGGGATTTGAACCCGGACAGCGAGCTGGCTCCGGACTACGCGCCCGAAAATAATTTACCGGACGTGCCCATGGAAGGCTCGAGTCCTAGCCGTTAGACCACGGCCGCTCGTTTTTAGTTCAGTAACTTCCTCTCTTCATTCTCTTCCATTGCTCGGCAGCATTTTTATTTCTTTCGTTCTCCTCTTCCTTTTCTTCCTCTTCCTTTTCTTTCTCTTCCTGTTCTTCAGTGCTTTCCATATGACGCTTTGATACCTTTGGCCTCTGTTTGAGAGGCTTGTTTACTCCGACCTCTGCATCCTTTATACTGCTCTGAACCTTCTGGAAAACCTCTTCGCTCTGTATCTCCTGTTTCTTGGAAAATATTGCACCGGTAGGCGTTCCGGCGTTTTCGTCCCCTGAGAACCGTGGAAAAATCTGTATATAGGCATGTGGAACCATCTGACCTCCTGCCTCCTTGATGTTCATAGTCACTGAAACGCCGTCTGCATCCAGTCCTATCGTAACACTCTGAACTATTTCCCTCAACAAGCCCATTGCTTCGTCCCACTCCTTTTCAGTCAGTTCCATCAGACTCTCCTTGTGCTCCTTTGGTACTATATTCGTCTGTCCCTTTGCCCTTGGTTCCGGATATTCAAGCCAGGCGTAAAAGTTCTCGGTCTCTCCAACGACCCATATATCCTCGGGTTTATTGTTTATGAAGTAACAAAAGGGGCACTGCTGAGGCATAATACCATATTTAAATAGAAGCTAATTAAAGTTATGGATTAAGGAGTCTGAGCACCCCCGTCTGATAACATGTTCGATATAGCCATAACAGAAGGTCTTTTCATAACCTGGGACTTCGTACTGTTGATCGCGGTCGCGACTGTCATGGGTTATATAGCGCATAAGACCTACCAGCCCAATCTAATAGCCTACCTTATAACCGGGCTTATCCTGGGTCCTGTTTTTCTCGATGTCGTACAAGAGACTGCCCTTCTTGAACTCATGTCAGAACTCGGACTTGCATTCCTACTATTTCTTCTAGGACTGCAGCTCAAGTTCGATGCAATACGTAATATACTGAAGCCCATCCTGAAGATCTCTTTCTGGCAGACTGTGCTCCAGACTTCCCTCGCCTTCGTTATATACTACTTCCTTGGATTTGCGATGATAGAAGTCATCGTCATGGCACTATGCACGGTTTTTGGTGCGACGCCCGTTATTGTTAAATTACTGGACGAAAAGGACGAGATAAACTCGCTGCCCGGTAAGATAGACGTAGGTGTGCTTATAGTACAGGACATAATACTCGTTGTTTATCTCACACTTTTCAGCGCGCCTGATCTCACAAACCCTGTTCCCATAGCTATCAACTTCTTCCAAGTAATGGGAGTAATGGCTGTTCTCGGTGTATTTTCCTACGCCGTGTCCAAATGGATGGTTCCAAAGATCGTAAAGGAGGTAGGCAACAACAAGCACCTTCTCTTCGTAAATGGTGCAGCATGGGCCTTTTTGTTCATAGCGGTCTCCCTTGCGCTGGACGTACCTGTGGAAGTCGGCGCTTTTATAGCAGGACTTGGACTGGCACAGAGTCCGTATAGCGACGAACTGAAGCAACAGGTAAAGCCCATAACCGACTTCTTTATGATGGTTTTCTTCGCCACGATAGGACTCGGTCTTGCGCCTGAATATCTAACGGTCTACTGGAAGGAAGCCGTAGTAGCTTCTGCCCTCCTTATGGTAGGTAACTTCCTAATAATGTTTTATCTCATAGATAGGGAAAAGTTCAGTCTCGAGACATCGTTCCTTGGAAGTATAAACATGGTCCAGGTCAGTGAGTTCTCTCTGGTAGTCGGGGCCCTTGCGGTCACCAGAGGATTGATTGGAAATGAAATCATGGGTTACTTAAGCCTCATGGCAATCATGACCATGGGTCTGTCGGCATACATAATAAAGTACAACCACTGGATCTACGACCACGTAAAACATCTCTTTGAGTTCATGGAGTCGGAGGAAAAGGGCGATTTTGACATAAAAACACTGGACAACCATGCTATTGTCGTAGGTTACAACGAGATAACACGGCGATTGATTCCTGTTTTAAAGGAAAAGTATGGGGATATCGTCGTCATAGACAAAGATCCAAAGTACGTGGAAATGCTCAGGAAGTCCGGTGCCGAGTTCGTCTTCGGTGACCTTAAACACGAGGAGATGAGGAGATCCATAGGCCTGAAAAGGGCAGACATGATAGTCAGCATGGCCATGGATAATGCTGTTAACAGGAGGATACTCGGCGATAGAAAAGAAGGTGCCGTGGTATTCCTGCGGGCCAGGGACAGGGAAGATGCGGCAGAGCTTTACGATCTAGGCGCAGACTTTGTAATAATAAAAAGGATGTTATCGGCAGAAAAGATGAATGAATACATCGAGTCATTCCTCGAGAACCCCGATCTCTTCGACAAAGCTGTAGAAGGTGACAAACAGATAATAGACTGGGAGGCGAGACTATGATAGGAGTTATATACACCTTTGCAACCGTTTTCGTGCTTTCGGCCGTACTGCTGTTCGTATTCCATAAGATCTTCAAGCTCACGATCCCGGCATACATAATAGCAGGCCTAATAGGCGGGATGTTCCTGACAGAGGAAGGGCTGCTGGAACTAATGCAATGGGGTATAGCCTTTGTCGTGTTTATATTCAGTGCAAAACTGGAACCCGGTAAACTGAAGCATGGTATAGGCGGAAGCCTTCTCAGCACAGGCGCACAGATAACAGGACTGGGACTGGGATTCTTCGGTGCCCTATACCTTTCGGGCTTCGGAACACTCAACTCCATATACATAAGTGCAGCCCTGGTTTTCAGTTCGTCGCTGGTAGGAACAGAGCTCTCAGAAAAATACGCTACAGTAGAGCTCCTGTACGCAAGACTGGCCGAGGCAACAGATGTTATACATGATATACTGGCGATAGTTCTTATTTTGTTGTTAAGTCCTGTCCTCTTCAACGTAGGTATAGGATACGCACTGGCTGTGGGTGGAGGGATGTTTATCCTTTCCCTGGCTTTCAGAAGATTCCTGTTCCCATGGCTTTTCGAACTGTCCGATCATTCGGAGGAACTTATGCTTCTTTCTGGAATCTCGCTCCTGGGCGGTATGATAGCTATCTCACAGTTCACAGGAATATCAATAGTTGTAGGTGCTTTCTTTGCAGGCCTTGCCTTCTCAAGGTTCCCGTACAACATCGAACTAGTTGAAAGCATGGAGTCTTTAAAGGACTTCTTTGCAGCAGTTTTCTTTTTCTCCCTGGGAGCCCTTGTTACATTCCCAGGCGTTGCAACTCTGGCGATAGCACTTTTCATAATAGTTGTCACTGTTTTCGTAAAACCCCTCCTAACTGCTCTCTCGCTGATGCACTATGGATACAGTAAGCGAACCGCATACAGATGTGCACTTACCCTGGACCAGGTCAGCGAGTTCGTTCTCATAATAGCGATACAGGCCTACCTGGTAAGTGCAATAGCCGCACCGATCTTCCAGGGGATAATACTCGCCACTACTGTAACCATGATAACTACCGCCATCACAGACAGATACTCCGGAAGAATACAGAACTGGCTCTCGAAAAACCTACCCTTCGACACACCAGAAGGCCTTAGAAGATACAACACAAGGATAACCACAGAGCTGAATAACCATATAATACTAGTGGGCTACGATGTACAAGGCGAAAAGATAGGCGACTATCTCAGGGAATGTGACAGGGAATTTGTGGTTATAGATGTAAACCCCAAGGTCTTCGAGGAGACCGAGGATCTAAAAAACAGGGTCTTCGGAAGTGCTATGGACGACGAGAGCTGGGAAACAGCAAACTTCAAACAGGCAGATATGATAATATCCACACCACCACAGAGACATATATCCGAAAAGATACTGGCACTGGAAACAGATGCAAGAAAGGTTGTCCGTTCAAACAGCTTCAAAGAGGCAAACAGAATGCTGAAACAAGGGGCCGACTATGTAATGGTCCACGATCTACTGGCGGCAGAGCAACTCATGGACTACGTCGAAGAGGCTATACACAACGGCGAAAAGGCAGTGGAAAATATGAGGAAGACTCTCGTGGAAAGGCTGAAAAAAGAAATGGATAGCCTGGAAGAATAAAAAGTGGGGCCACCCGGATTTGAACCGGGGGTTGTGGATGTCACCCTCGGCATAAGCCGTACATCCTTTTTTCTATCATTCCGAAAAACGGTCAATACTCCTATAGTCTGGAGTCCACCTTCAGCGCACCAACAGATGCTGTGCTGGGCCTGACTACACTATGGCCCCAACTGTCTATTCTCTGAGTTCTTCCAGAGCCTCTATGATCTTATCGAGAACCTCCTGGTCGTCTGGAATTGAAAAGTTCTTCTTCCATATTCTTTCGTCGTCGTCTCCGAAAAAACCTCTTGAAAGCGAAAGAAAGAAGTTTTCTCCATCCTCTGAGATGGCCTTTTTTCTTGCGACCTGTATAAAGTCGTTTTTTCCAAACTTGACCTCGGTTCCCTTAACTGTTTCAAAATCTACCATTTTAATCACTTACTCAATTTGTCCCTATAGTTTAAAACTTTATTGGAAAAATGGGGGCTCACTAGCTACCCTTATCCTCATCCACCCGGAAGCTCACGCCTCAGGAGTCGGAATGGGGCGGTGCGCTCATTGCCCACATATAGATTTCTTCTGAAAACTTATAAGCCTGAATCCATCAGGAAAGTTTTTAAACTGCTCGCACTAACATTTTTGTGATATGTCAGACAAAGGAAAAATGTGGGTAACCGAGAAGGACGGTATATACTGGCCTTCAGAAAACATGAAGAAAAAGGCGTTTATAACCAATCCGGATATATTCGAGGAGGCCAAGGAAAACCCCGTCGAATTCTGGGCAGAAAGGGCCAGAGAACTTATAGACTGGTTTGATTCTGACTGGGAAAGGACAAATGAGTGGAATCCTCCCTTCTTCAAGTGGTTCGAAGGAGGAAAGGTAAACCTGTCGTACAACTGTTTGGACAGACATATCGAAGACAAGGGCGACAAGCCTGCTATAATATGGGAACCTGAACCCACGGACGAGGAGAAGGAGGTTCTTACATACACAGAACTCCATAAAGGTGTCCAGAAGTTTGCAAACGTACTCAAGGAACTTGGAGTAGGGAAGGGCGATGCCGTTACTTTTTGGATGCCTATGATACCGGAAACTGCCATGGCAGCCCTCGCATGCCAAAGGATAGGGGCATGGCACTCCATAGTATATACAGCCTTTTCACCGGAAGCCGTCAGAAAACGGATGGAAGACGCAGGATCGGATCTACTGATAACAGCCGATGGTTTCTACAGAAGAGGAAAGGTAATGGAACTCAAGAACAACATAAACGATGCCCTTGATAGAGTAGAGGCCGAAAACTGTATAGTTGTCAACAGAGCAGACACCGAGCCAACCATGGTAGAAGGAAGGGATCACTTCCTGTCGGATCTGATGGACGGCGTAGAAGAAAGCTGCGATGCAGAGCCTCTGGATGCAGAGGACATTGGTTTTCTCCTTTATACATCCGGAACAACCGGAAAGCCCAAGGGCATAAAGCACTCCGTAGGAGGTTACCTTGTACAGGCTGCCCTCAGCATGAAATGGGTCTTTGATTTCCACGAGGACGATGTTTTCTACTCGACTGCAGATATAGGGTGGATCACAGGCCATACATATACGCTTTATGGACCTCTTATACATGGAGGAACCACTGTTTGGTACGAAGGATCACCCGACTACCCGGATCTGGACAGATGGTGGAATATAATAGAAAAGTACGGGGCAACCCAGTTCTACACTGCACCCACCGCCCTGCGCATGCTCATAAAACATGGCAGAGACCTTCCAGAAAAGCACGACCTTTCCTCTCTCCGTATACTAGGATCCGTAGGAGAGCCTATAGATCCCGAAACATGGAACTGGTACTTCAAGAAGGTAGGTGGAGGAAGATGTCCTATAGTTGATACATACTGGCAGACAGAGACAGGGGGCATACTTCTAACATCCCTCCCAGGGCTCGGTCCATTTGTCCCTGGTGTTGCAGGAACTCCTCTTCCACCCATGAACTACGATATTCTGGATATAGACGGCAACCCGACAGAAAAGGGAGCTGTGGTTATAAAGGAGCCCTTTTCACCTGGAATGCTCAGAGGCGTCTACAAAAATCCAGATAAATACAAAGAGGAGTACTGGAGCCGATACGGCGAAGAGATCTACTTTACAGGAGACGAAGGCATCAAGACAGAACATGAGATAGGAGGCCAGAAACTCTTCAAGATACTTGGAAGGATGGACGATGTGATGGAGGTGGCAGGCCACCGCCTCGGAACCGCAGAGATAGAAGATGCAGTTCAGGAGGTTGAAGAGGTAGCAGAGGCGGCAGTAGTTGGAAAGCCACACGATGTAAAGGGCCAGGTTCCTGCTGTTTTCACTATACTGATCGACGGAGCAGAGCCATCGGAGGATCTCAAAGGGGATATAGTCAGGTCTGTGAGAAGGGAGGTCGGACCTGTTGCTTCTCCCGGTGAGATATACTTTGTATCAAGACTTCCGGAGACCGAATCAGGAAAGGTGATAAGGAGGTTCCTCAGGGCGCTTCTCAAGGACGAGGAACTGGGTGATATGAGAACTGCAAACAACCCAGAATGCCTCGAAGAGATAGCGGATATAGTTGGTTATAACGGCCCACAGGACGTTTCAGGTTACTGAAACCCCTGAAAACAGAAGTTATAAAAGTTTCAAACACCATAGTTGTATCCATGAGGAAAGTCTGTTTAACTCTCCTCACCCTATTTTTTGTACTTTCTGGAGGGGTTGCTACAGGCTCAGGTGCTTCCGAAAATCTTCTTGAAAATCCTTCGCTCGGTAGATGGGACGAGGAAGGGATAGCTAACTGGACAGGTCAGTTTGCACAACACGCCGACTACAGAATTGAAGGTCTTCTTGGACACAATGCTTCGGCCAGAGAGACTCCTTACTTTGACTATGCATACCAAGAGGTCGAAGTAGAAGAGGGAATCTACTTTGCAGAGGCATGGTTCAAGGTCCCAGGAGAAGGCACAGGCGAGGCCTGGATAAGATATACAGATGTGGAGGGCGAAGACAAGGACTCGGAAAAGCTAGAAATACAGAGTGAAGATGGATGGCAGGGTGTGGAGATGGAAATTGATCAGGACAGTGCAGGGACCGGAACGATAGGTCTTGGGGTACACAGAGGTGATGAACCAGAGGCCGACGTTGCAGCAGGAGCAGCCTGGTTTTCCACCGAACCCTCTCCAGAAGGATGGCCCAAGGATAAAAATGGTGACGAAGAAGAGGATGGCGATGAAGACGATGATCAGGAAGAGAACGAAACAAACGACAAGGAAGAAAGGATAGAGATAAACAGCGCCGACAGCGAAGACCTTCAAAGAATAACAAACATAGGCCCTACCATAGCCAACAGAATCAAAGAAGACTGCGGTAGTTTCTACTCCCTGGCGCATCTTATTCAGGTCGAGGGTCTTGGAGAAGCCACGGTCCGTGAAATAAAGCAAGAGGGAAAGGCCTATGTTATGCCTCCTGAAGACGGTTGGGATCTCTCTGAAAATGTCTGCACCGATGTAGAGGAGACGGAAACTGAGGAGGAAAAGTGCGAGGTCCGTATGCAGGATATACAGAGAGCCATAAACAGAATGGACAGTGGGGAGATGTCGGCGCTCAGAAACTATGTATACCCAGATGAAGAGGAGGACCCCACGGAAAGGGAAAAGGAGTTCGAACTCTTTAGCCATGATGAAGAGGTGGAGCAGGGAGGAAGTATGCAGTCAACCGTTCTCATAAGAAACCAGGACTCTGTGGCCAAGGATCTCGTTGTATACTCATACCTCTACGAGGATCAAAAGACCATCAACGAAGAAGGATGGACAGGAAACGAGGAAAGGGTCGAGGTGGAACCAGAGGGAAAGAGGGCCCTGGTGCTCGAAAACAGAATAGGGAAGGACGCAAAACCCGGCGAGTATGATTTCAAGGTCAGGATAAGAGACGAGGCCGATCTGGAGGGAACCGTGGATGTGGTTGAAGGAGAGATCGTAGAGGACAACACCACGGATGTAGAAATAACAGGTGAAGTCTACAGAAGAAAAGGGCCTCTTGAAAGAATAGTAGACTATATAATGAGTCTATTCTAGAGAACCCTTTCAAGTATCTTTCCGAAGACGGGCCTTGTTATCAGAACTCCTGCCAGGACACCAATTATAGTTGTAATTGCAAAACCTCTCATCATCCCTATACCTACAAACCCTAACACAACCATGGCCATTATAGTGGTCGCTGCCGCCGTAAATACTATAAAGAATGCTCTCTTTATCCTTCTTTTGAGTGAGTATCTGCTCTTGTCCTCATCCATTTCCCTGAGTGTTTCGGATGTTATGACGATCTGATCGTCGACGGAGGAACCTATTGCAGCAATGATACCGGCTATTGCAGGGAGGTCTATGGTCCAGTTGATAATCGAAGCAAATCCCAGTATAATCACAACCTCGGAAAAGGACGTAAATATGACAGGCGTTATTATCTCCTTCTTTCTGTAGAGAATAAATATTATCAAGGTTACTGCCATGAGGGCTCCTATGCCTGCTACTATAGAGGATCTAAGCATTTCTTCTCCGAGTCTGGGGCTTATAGAATCAATCTGGACCTGTTTGAGTTCGACGGGTAGTCTGCCGCTATCAAGGACGGACTGAAGTCTGTTCATCTCTCTGAGGGCATCCTCCCTCACCTGTCTTGATCCTGTTATAACAGGCTCCTGTACCTCCTGTCCTATGAGACCCTCCTCCTCCTGTATGCTTAGGGCTGTGACCTCCTCCCTGTCCATAAAGAGAACCATAGAAGGATCCTGTCCCTCGAGTCCCTCTGTGAGTAAAGCAAACCTCTCGGCTCCCCGGGACGATATAAGTATTTTGAAGTTGAATTCGTACAGTCCTGTCTGCCTGTTCTGTCTGACATATGCATCCCTACCTGTCTTGTATACATGTCGTATATCATCGGAACTGAAGACCCTTCCTGCAACTGTAGCAGAACCGTCTGTGATGTTCCACACCTCGAACTTCATGTCCTGTATTTCAAAGGTATCGTTTATACCGACTGTTCTGTTTCTGTAGGTCATATTTCCATCGGTTCTTTCAAATGTATGTGTCTCGCCGCCTATCACAAGATCGTATGTTGTCCGATTGCCGAACTCCATGGTTCTTGGTATGTAGGCCTCGAACTCTCCTGTTCTTTCGAGAAGCTCCTCCACCTCCCGTCTGCCAACCCCTGCTGCCTCTATCTGTATAAAGTCACCGGCAGGACCACTCATCCTCTCGAACTCCATCTCATCAAGTCCAAAGACATTGAGCCTTGTTTCAAGGGTTGTTATCGTTTCTTCGATAAGCCTTGTCTTTTCTGTCTCGTTGAGGCCCTCCTCAAACTGTGGCTCGAGTAGAACCCTTGTACCTCCTACGATATCCATTCCGAAGTCGAGGTTGATTGCTCTTACCTCCTCCGTCGTTATTCCAAGGCCTTCACCGTCTGTCTGAACTATTACAAGTTCCTTGTCGGTCTGTACATTGAGAGTCCCTTCGTGGTCCTCGAACTCCATTAGATCCGCAGGGGATTTTATAGGTCTTCCGTTTATTCCTGTTATCCTATCTCCCCTTTCGGCCCTGCCTGCAAAGGGCGAGTCCTCGGCTATATCTGTTATGACAGCGCCGCTGGCAAAGGGATTGCTGAAGAGGGAGAACATTGAAAGGGCCAGGACTACTATAAGTATCCAGACTCTCCATTCGTCCAGTAGACTCAAAACTGTTTCCTTCATCTTTCAACCCACCATCTTATTATAGATGCATTTCCGAACCACGTCGAAATAAAGTCTATTAAAAGTGCTATTATAAGTACAGAGGCAACTTCTCTGAGAGCCTGGGCCGTTGTAGATATATACAGAACAACGACGGCAGACAGTGTTGTAACCATCATCGCCATGTTTGTCTTCATCGCAGAAAACGTTCTCTGTGAAACAGATCCCTTTCTCCTTTTGAGTACCCTTGTTACAAGGACCACATCCGAATCAACCGAATATCCTATAACCAGGAGGAGTCCTGCAAAGGAAGCCAGTGTCAGTGGTATCTGTAAAACCTGCATTATTGCAAGAATCGCTATCATATCAACGGTCACAGCATAGACTATGGCGACAAAGGGTACGAAATCACGGAAAACAAAGAATACAACAAGACCCATAAATATAAAGGCCGCTATAAGTGCAAGCCTTGACTGCTCCCAGAAACCCTCTGCGAGGGCAGGATCAACCTGGTTAAACGAATAGTCCTGTATTTCAAATCCCCTTTCTCCGAGAACGCCGAGTATGTCCTCCTCTGTAGTATCTGTATCTGTCCTGACAACAATCCTTCTCACCGTAGGTGAAGTGGAGATCCTTATCTCCGACTCTATACCTCTATCTGCAAAATATCCTTCCAGTGCCCTGACATCTACCTCCATATCTCCGGGGATATCGGCAGTTAGCTGGTTACCTCCTCTCAGTGTCATTCCTTTGAGGAACCATTCGCCTTCCTCCTTTGCTCCCCTCTCTCTTCCCATATTGTAGTAGAGAAATCCCGAGGAAAGTATTAGCATAGAAAGGGATACCGCAAAGAGCATTCTCTTGTCTGCTGATTCATACCACTCCTGCAGCCTCTTTATCGTATTTTCAAGCATACTAATCCTTTTTATATTTCGACCTTATTAAAAATTATGTAACGGGATATTCCATAACCCCAAACAAATAAAAACTTGAACGGCTACTGGCCAATGCTTCAGGTTGTTGTCTTTCTTGTTTTCGGTGTCCTTATAGGAATAATCACAGGGCTTATTCCGGGATTTCATCCGAACCTTATAGCAACCCTGGTTGTGGGATATGCCTTCTTCTCTCCTCTCCATCTTTCGGTCTTACTTGTTGCCGCAGGAGTGACAAACACCTTTGTAAACTTTATCCCTGCAGTCTACCTTGGAGCTCCATCTGCCTCAACTGCACTTTCGGTTCTCCCGGGCCACAAACTTCTCCTGGAGGGGAGGGGACGTGAGGCCATAAGGCTAACGGTTGTAGGCGGCCTTGTTTCTGTATTTGTTGTCACTGCACTTCTTCCTCTTCTCTTTATAGGTCTCGAGGGCATGTACGTCGTTCTCCAGAGGTTTATGCCCTTTTTACTTGTATCCGTTGTGGCCTACATGGTATGGAAGGACAGACGCATCGATTCCATTTTCTTTTTCCTTTTAGCAGGACTCCTTGGATACATAGTTCTCGAGCACAACTTTATTGGAACCATGCACGATCTCTTTCCCCTTCTTGCCGGCCTCTTCGGCATACCCATGCTGATCCATTCGTACAGAAAGAACCCGGATATACCCCTCGAAGACAGATCCGTGGAACATATAGGTAGGAGGGAGGTACTCAGGGAGGGTTCCCTGGGATCGCTGGCAGGTATATTTGTGGGCCTTCTTCCTGGAATAGGATCCGCCCAGGCCACGTATATTGTCAGAGAGGCAATAAAAGAAGAAAGTGAAAGGGGGTTTATGCTGGCTGTAGGAGGAGTCAACACATCAAATATACTTGTATCGATAGTTGCAGTGTACCTTATAGGACGTGGAAGAAGCGGGATAGCGGTCTCTATACAGAACCTCATACAGAACATAACCTTCAATGAAGTTGTGGTTCTTGTACTGACAGGTCTTATATCGGCGGGTATGGCGGCGGGATCGGCTATATATCTGGCAAAGAGGAGTCTGAGGATATTCAGGAAGATGGACTACAGGAAGATATGTGTATGTGTTGTTCTGTTTATACTTTCTATAACCCTTGTTCTCACAGGCATAAGAGGTCTTTCTGTGGCGCTGGTTGGTTCTTCTATAGGACTTTCATGTCTTCTTTCGGGTTCAAGAAGGAGTTATCTTATGGGTTCCATTCTCCTTCCCGTTGTTCTTTTCTTTCTGTAGTGCCTAAAATCTCTCTCTGAGATATCCCACAGTCCTGTCTAGATTGTCCTTCTTCCAAAGGCAGAAAGACGATACAACGAGGGCAATGGCTACACTTGTTACAAGGTCTATAGGCACATGAACGTTGAAGTGTAGCCTCGTGTAGGCCACAATCAATCCATATAAAAGAAACAGTAGCCTGCACCTCCACCTGCGGAAGAACAGAGGAGGTGTAAATATAAGTGCTGTGTGTCCCGAGGGGAAGCGTGGTGTTAAAACTTCAATGGCAGCTGCTTCAGGCCTCGGAACCATAAAAATATATTTGAGACCGTATACCACCGCCACAACAAAGACGAGTGAAACAGCGTAGGAGGAAAGTTTGTCTCTGTCCTTGTAGTAGAGGTAGAGAGGAACCAGTAGAAAAACAACCAATAATGTTGTATGTGTAAAAAGAAGAAATACCCCATCAATCATGCATACTGACCTTCTTTCCTATTGAACCGTTCCCTACGATATAGATGTCTCCTCCACAACAACATCTTCCCTTGAGGGGAACGCGCCTGTAGTCCTTTTTACAGTCCTTACATTCAAATCCGTTTACCTCGTCGACTGTAGTTTCCCTTGGATCCTTTTCCACGGAAACGTCCCTGTCCCTGTCTACGGAGTTACCGTTTATTATCTCGTCCATGGTCGACTGTCTTCCATCACCGAGGAGCTCCTGTTTGTCCACTCCTATTACATTGAAGATTCTCTCAAGTGGAGGAAGAAGCTGTGACTCTATGTAGTAGTTGGTATCAACCCTTAGACTGTTTTCACGTATATAGTCCGGGTGTTCAACTCTCTTGGATATCATCTGATTGCCCTCTATTATAATGTAGGGAATTCTCTGGCCCGGTGTAGGTGGATTCGACGGATCCCTTCTCTTCATCTTCTTTGCAAGCTCTATATGTGGAAGAACTCCATCGTAATTGTCTATCTTTTTGGTTATAGACTTTACAACCTGGAGCTCTTCGAGGGGGACATCGCGGTCTGCTATTCTCTTTATAACCGTCTTTACGTGCTTTATTGCCTTGTTTATGTCTCCTTCCTTGAGTATTATGTTTATGACCTCCTCCATTGTGTCGGAAACCACAGAGGGCCAGTCCCTCCGAACTGTCTCTATTCCCTTCATATCTATTCCTTCGTCCCAATCACCGTTGCTCTTCTCAAATGACCACCCTGCATACCTCTTCTTTGTCAGTATAAGGAATGATCTGTATATCTTTTCGGGCTCGAGGATAAGCCTACCTGGAAGCTCGTCTGTTACGAACTCCGAAACCTCCTGGGATATATTATAGGCTTCATCCAGGTTCTTTGTTCCAGAATCTATCATAACCGAATCGGTGTCTCCGTAAACCGTTCTGTATCCATACTTGTCCTCTATCATATCCCGTGTCTTCTCTATGGTCTCCCTTCCCCATGCTGTTATTGCATTGGCTATCTCCAACCTGTAAAGCCTTGTCCTGTAGTAGCCTGTATATCCGTAGAAGCTGTTTGTCATTATCTTTACAGCCAGTTGTTTGGCATCGAGCCTGTTGTACTCGTCTTCGTCCTTGGCCTGACCCATCTCCTTCTTTACCTCGGATCTTGCATCTATAAGGTCCTCTACAGTCTTTGCAAGTATACCCTTTCTGACACTCCTCTTGACGAAGTAGCCTCCCGATGGAGCTTCATGTACATCGTCCTCGTCCAGGCCGTAATCCCCGGGTTCGCCGTCGAGAAGTGTTGTAGGACATATATTGTATGTGCTCATTATAGATGGATACAGGGACTTGAAGTCCAGTACTGCTATACATGATTCAGTGTGGAGCCCCTTGTCGGGTTCAAGAACAAGGCCTCCCTTGAGCGCCGCCTTCTTTCTTCTCTTATTTCTTTTCTCCATCTCGGAGCCTGATGGCTTCTGTGGAAAGACAAAGTCTCTCTGTTTGAACTCGTATAGTAGCATGTTGCTTACACGCTGGGTCTGTCCACCGAAGCAGTCGCTGAGAACAAGCCTTGATGTCTTGGCAAGCTCGAAGAACTTATCAAGAAGGCTTTTTTCGATAAGAAGTCTCAGGGCGAGATCTGCGTCCTTTTCACAGTAGTCTACAAACTCCTGTAGCTTCTTTCCACCGGCATTCCAAAGCTCCTTCATCTCATCGTACTTGACGTCGTCCTTTCCCTCACCTAGAAGCTCTTTGGATACGCTGTCGAGGTCGTAGCGCATCATCCTGTGGTAGACATCGTTCTTTAGTATAGTATACGGATCGGCGACGACACGTCCAACAATCTTTACATCTGTGTTGTTTCCGTAGGTGTTGCAGTATACATTCTTCTCACACCTTCCAAAGTCCTTTCTCATATTATACTTTTCAAGCCTCTTGATAAGATACGATAAATCGAAGTCCTCGACATTATAGCCTGTTATGACATCGGGGTCGAAGTCCTCAACTATATTCAAAAATTCCTCGAGCATGGCCTCCTCGTTTTCAAAATGTTTTCCTGTTGTACTTCCTGGCTTACCGACAAGAACCATTTTATTTTTACCCTTGAAGTCCGGCTTAAAGGAACATGAAATAAGAACTATAGGGTCCTTTTCGGCGTCGACCATCCTATCGTCCTCCTGGGATATACATTCTATATCAAAGGAAAGGTATTTGAGATCTACGTTCTTCTTTATGTCCAAGGGCTCTATGTTTTCTGCCTCTATGGCCTTACAGTCGACTATATCAGTGTCCACGTACTTTCCGTCTACGTCGACCCAGTGCATTCCTCCTATACCCTTGTCTATCATGTATCTGTATTTGTAAAGTATATCCGTCTCGTATAGCTTCTCAACGGGTTTCTTGTCCTTTAGGTACTCCCTCATATCACGTACAGTTGATGGATTTTTCAGAACTATTTTCAGCAGCTTTTTCTTTTCAGGATCGAACCCTATGGGAAGATATCTCTCGACCTCCTCAATCTTTTCGACTGCCCCTGAAAACTTCTCATCGAGAAGTTCCAGAATTTCTTCCTTGGATCCGTCTGTGTTCTTCGGAAGACAGTAGAAGTAGGGACGAAAATTACTGTCTAGAACGCATACGGTCTTACCGTCCTCTTTTTTCCCAAACAGCCTCATAACTGGTTCGTTGTTAACTACCTTGTAGTCGGCGTCGAGTATCTGCATCTTCATAATACCATAATTTGTTTGTTGGTGTAAAAAACATTTCTACACTGAAAGTTATATGTTTCCAGACACAAAAGATCAAAGTTCAATCTTGTCTATTTCTCTTGTCTTGAGGTTCACAAGAAAGGCGGTTTTATCGGTTGTAGAGAGAAGTGTAACACCCTTATAGTTGGTCATTATCTCCTTATCCCCTGATATATGAATAATATCAGGTACCTCCTTTATCAGGTATCTGTCCTTAAGTGAATGCATCTCTACAGGATCGAGATGTCTTTTTTTAAGAAGTGAAACAAATGCTTCCCTTGTATCCATACCGAGATTCTTCTTTGCATCTTCAACTGCATAACCTTTGTGTACAAGTATTCTAACGTCGCCTATACTGCATCTTAAAGGATCTATATCCGAGAGATCCCCCTGCTCGTCTGATATATGAACCACATCCATGCCGTTGACACCCTTACTAGATGTGGATATTATATAATCTGGATTTACATTCTCTATGGCCTTCTTGGTGTCTTTACCGATACCCGAGACAAACATGGCCTTAAGTTCCTGTTCCGTGGTTGCAACTTCCTTACGCAGGGGAACATCGGGGTATACTATATTAGAAGGACTCATGACTATATCCTTGTTTTTTATAACGTTTCCCTCGACTCCTATAACCTCATCTTCTATAAATTTCTCATCTGTCTTGAGTACAAGTTCTCCTGTTTTGTCTTCAAGTACGACACCACCATCGTCTATCTTTCTTACCATCCCTATAACGGAGGATCTTCCCGAGGAAAGGTTGTTTATAGACGATATATTTGCTCCATCCAACCTCTTTTTTACTTCGTTTTTGAGAAATTCAAATCTGTCAAGGTAGAACTGTGTAAACTCTGATATATGTACCTCGTCGCTCTCTTGATAGTCAAAGTGAACAATCCTCGGTTCAGGTATTGTAAGCCTCTTTATATCACTCTTTGTAACGACAAGTTCATCACTGCTTACGAGATCTTCTATCTGTTCAACATCAAGACTACCGACTTCTTCTAAAACTTCAGGACTCAGTAGTTTTCCTCTTTCGAGGAACTTTTTTACTGCGTTCATCAGAACCATTTATTTTGTGTTATAAAATCATCAAGGTTGGACTTTGGAATAATAGCTTCTTTCATACCTTCATTTTCCTTCATGAAGGTAATCTTTACCTTTGATACACCTCTATCATCCCATTCCTTGAGAATCATCTTTTTCATTTTAACCAAAGTAGTATTTTTGTTTTAGAAGGTTTTTGACCTGGTTTTTTACGTTCACGGATACGGCAGGTTTTATGAGCCTTGTTCTACCGTACCTTCCCTTTGATGTAACCTGGGCCTGTATTATTCCAAGCATATCCAGTTCGGATATGAGATCCGAGACCCTTCTCTGTGTAAGAGGTTCAAGCCCGGATGTCTTACATACTTCTTCATATAGGGAATGGACCTCTCCTGTTTGGATCATCTCATTTCTGTCCTCGAAGAGGTTTATTATAGACCAGAGTACCGCCTGGGACTGTCTTGGCTGTGTCTCAACTACCTCAAGGACCTTGTTTCTGTCTATCTCGTTTTCGGCCCTGTCTACGTGCTCAGGTTTGACCTCCTCTGAATCCGATCTCTCTGCAAGTTCACCTGAAACCCTCAGGAGATCTATGGCACGTCTTGCATCACCGTGCTCCTGGGCTGCCAGGGCAGCACATTTCTGGACCACACCTCCCTTCACGACACTATCACGGAAGGCTTCGTCTGCCCTTGACTGTAGAATATTTTCAAGCTGTGTAGCATTATACGGACTGAAAAGTATCTCTTCCTCGGAGAGACTTGACTTAACCCTTGGATCAAGGTCGTTTGTAAATGAAAGATCGTTTGAAATTCCTACAAGACTTAGTTTAGATCTCTCGAGATCTTCATTAACCCTTGTGAGATTGTACAAAAACTCATCTCCAGTCTTTTCGACAAGGGAATCTATCTCGTCAAGTATGAGTATAAGTATTCTTTTATCATCGTCCAGTGCATCAAAAAATCTTTCATAAACTTCGTCTGTAGGAAGCCCTGTTGATGGAACATCCCTCCCAAACTTTCGGGCAAGCTCTGCCACAAGCCTGTACTCTGTGTCGGCGACCTTTCTCAGCTTACAGTTCAGGTATACTATCTTTACCTTTGTATCGTTGCCTTCACCCTTCTCTCTCAGCTTATCTGCAACCCTTCTGATAACCGCACTCTTTCCTGTTCCAGTCTTTCCGTAAACAAACAAGTTAGATGGTTTGTTTCCCTTTAGGGAAGGTGCAAGAAGAGAAGCTATAGATCTTATCTCCTTGTCCCTGTGCGGAAGATTTTTTGGTTTGTGGTTTGTAGAGAGAATATCTTTGTCGAGGAAAAGACCTTCCTTTTCCATGTATTCATCAAAAATTGTATCTAATGATTGTTGCTGCATTAAAACACCTCCACTGCGTCCCACACCCCAAAACCGGGACGAGTGTCTTGCTAAAAATAAGAGGTATTTTGTATAAAAAGTTATTTGCACGTGAAACGAAGGTGTGGTTAATATGAATACATACACCCCTTTATTTCAGGTGGAGAGAGTTTCTACTTGAAATCAGGGGGTATTTTTCTTAACGTGGAAAAAATTACACCCCTTTGTTTCACGTGGAACTTCAGATGAAATAAAATGAATAACGTTAACTCGTAATTTTCTGGGGCTCTCACACCCTTATTTCATGTGGAGAAAAACCCATGTATGTATGTATTAAAACGTATAACAATGTTATAATGTAATGAAAATCAGATACAGTCTTTTGATTTTAATTTCCATATGAAATCAAGGTGTCAGGTTCTTTTCTGTCTGTAGTGCCTAAATTTTCTTCAGTTTTTCTTCCGAAACTTCGGACTTAGGCCCGATATATTTCAAAACCTTTTGTCTTACCCTTTCTCCTTCTCTTATACTTTTGACAAGGTAGAGGTATTTGTTTCCGTTTATTGTTTTTTCTCGTATAAAGGACATAGATACTTTTAGGCACTACAGGTTTTTCAAACTACTGGTTTAAATATAAACAACAACAAACAAACAAATTCTATGAAAATAGAGGAAGGATTAGAGAAGTTTAAAGAGATTACTGAGAAAAAGATGAGGAAGTTACCCAACCATAGATTTATTATTTACTTTACACTGACATTTCTCCTTCTCTCCTACATCGTAGTTTTCCTTATAGATATAAGAAATATATTCGGAATGAGGGCGGCCTTTGATGGTTTCCTTGTTCCATTTCTCTGGGACCGTATATTTATGGAGGCAGGACCTGTTGAGAAACTACAGTGGATATTTTTGACGTGTTTTACTCTACTTAGTTTCTGGTTATCCGTTATGTCAAAGGAAGACAGTGTATTCACCTCTGAAAGTATTTTCTGGATGCTTTTTGGAGTTGCAGGGATATTTATGATCCTTGAGGATATGGGTAATGTAAGGCATATACTAATAAGAAGAAATCTTAATATGTCGTGGATGATGAGGAACACAGTTGAAACCCTCTACTTTGGACTTCTTGGATTGCTTCCTGTCCTGGCAGTTGTCAGATATAGAAAAGATGTTTTTGAGAGTAAAACCACGGCAAAACTACTTTTTCTGGGTTTTGTATTCTATATATGTGCTGCTACACTTTCTGGACCTGTGGAAGTCACAGATATAGATACAGAGATAGGAAATAAGTTCTATGAATTCTCACTGCTTTTTGGCGACGAAGACTACAGAGAGACCTTCGAGGAGGGCGATAGAAGGATAGAGCGAATCGAGGAGGAAAAGAATATAATTATGATGGATATGAGAACAAGGTTTACAGACTTTGTCGTTGAGGAAAGTCTTGAACTTCTTGGAGCTACATTTCTACTTGCTTCAGCCCTGTCCTACAAGGAGTTCTTATTTCCCAGATCCTAGGACTACTTTTTAATACCCTGAATACAAAGGAGATAAAACATGATGCCAAATCTAGATCCATCCAAGATACAGAAGATGATGAAGAAGATGGGAATGGATACAGAGGAGATAGACGCAGTTGAAGTAGAGATAAAGACAAAGGACGGAACGCTTCTAGTCAAGGATCCTTCTGTCATGAAGATAAACATGCAGGGTAAGGAGATGCTCCAGGTCGAAGGTGAGTTTGTAGAGGTCGAAGGAAAAAAAGATACGGAGATGGAGTTCACCGACGAAGACGTCGAGACAGTTATGGATAAAACAGGGGCTACAGAAAAAGAGGCAAGGAAGGCCCTAGAGGAAGAAGGGGACCTTGCAATGGCAGTTATGAAGTTGAAGTGAACGTTCACGTCTACTTAACACAACAACATTCTCCTTAATCTTCTTTCTACATCTATTTACTTATTTCATATTCTCCAGAATGAGAACTGTTCCCAGTCCTATGCAACAGGACAAAACTATTCCTAAGTTACCCATAACAGTTCCATTGAAAGTTATTCTATCCAGGGGAAGTTTAAGAGCCCCCAGCATCAACCCAACCATAAAGGAAAGTGTAAGTTCTCTGTGGTTTTCAAGGAACCACTTTATTACCCTCGAGAAAAGGACAAGTGAAACAATTCCACCGGAGATGAATACAGCTATGTCCTGATAAACAAGGTTCTTGAGTGAACCAAGGAGGTATTCATACTGTCCAAGCATCAACACAACAAAGGACCCGGAAACACCCGGGAGTATCATTGCACATATTGCCAGCATTCCCGAGACAAACACAACACCAGGGCCGTGTCCAAGGCCGAAGTAGCCCATACTTACTGCCACGTAGGATATTAAAATTCCCAGGACCACAGCAAATATGTTTTTGTGGTTGACAACTGCCTTTCTTCTGTATACAACGACGGAGGACGAGAGGATAAGGCCAAAGAAGAATGCATAAACAAGCGACACGTAGTTGTTCAGTAGGAAAAGTATGGCATGGGATGCAGTCAGAAAGGCCAGTCCGACACCAAGGCCAACAGGAACAAGAAAGTCCAGATCCATGTCTTTGATGTTCCTTGGATCTATAGATTCTATGGCATCAATAAAACGCTCGTATATTCCTGTTATGAGGGCTATTGTTCCTCCGGAAACTCCTGGTATTATATCTGCCAGGCCCATAAAGATTCCTTTGAGGAACAGCCTTAACCTTTCCTTTAATTCCATACCATAGTCTTTGTCTGTATAAATAAATGGTTTGAGAACAAAATAGTCGTTGGTACAATGGCCTACAGCCTACCGTATATCTTCGTTCGTGGCCGTGTGACCAGGGGCCTCGGTAGGTCCAGGAGTTACCTGGAAAGGGAGGAGTACAGACAGATGTTCCGCGAGGGACTCAAGATAGATCCGAGGTTTGGGACCCTGAACCTGAGTCTGGACGACGACAACATGAAAAAACTCAGGGATATAGACTGGCATAGCGGGATCCCCATAGATGGATTCGAACAGAACGGAGAAAAGCATGGCGCCGCCGAGGCCTACCCTGCG
>Ga0207421_10000043_pt1 | contig 126557 bp, 103 predicted proteins | sample SodLakKL_010_SED_4_FD_187542 | JGI IMG/M metagenome (GOLD analysis project Ga0207421, IMG submission 187542) | Alkaline sediment microbial communities from Lake Tanatar, Kulunda Steppe, Russia - 8KL_010_SED (SPAdes) (version 2) | ecosystem: Environmental > Aquatic > Non-marine Saline and... | reverse complement strand
GATGGGGGAGTCGTTGCGCCAAGTGGGAAGACCTCAACTACTACAAGAAAGAAAAAACAAAAAGCCAGGCCACCTTTTAAGTAAATAAATAATTAAGCAAAAAAATAAGTAAAGTAAGCTTATAATTATTTAACAATATATAAGATGTAAGCGTCAAATTGAATTCCCATAGAATTGCTAGAACAGTTGTGTGATAAATCTCCTTGATTGGCTTAAGGTAATCTATGTAAAATTTTGTTTAAGGTAATCTGTGTAAAATTTGATTTATGTAAGCTGTGTGAAGGGGACGGTTATTCATTGTCCCCGAAGCGCAGCGAAGGGCCGAAGGAAGCGAAGCGACTGAGGGGAGACTATGGAACCGTCCCCTGAAATACAGCGTATTAAGCATAAACAGCTTTCATATTCCTTAAGTAATTAATATACGACCATATAACTGGTAGTATTTATATCATTGACTGATACCCTTAATAACGCTAAAGTAATTTAAAATGAATTCCCGAGAACAAATATAAAATCATAGAAAAGCAGGCAAGACAGGACTTAAGAGATTCGTAAATTTATAACTTCCGATAATATATCTTATGTTAACTAAAAAATTTATAATTAATTATTATAATATTTTAATCTTTATGCTTATCAATTCTATCAATCGCCGATAATTTTAATAATTAACCGTTTGGGTCTGCGACCGTCGAATTCTGCATAATAAATTTGCTGCCAAGGACCCAAATCGAGCTTTCCCGCGGTAATTGGCAAAACAACCTGGTTGCCCATAACTATGCTTTTTAAGTGAGCATCGCCATTATCCTCACCGGTGCGATGATGGCTATAATTGGGTCCGAATGGAGCTATTTCTTCCAGCATGTTGTCCATATCTTCCTGGAAACCTGATTCGGCGTCATTTACATATACACCGGCAGTTATATGCATGGCAGATACTAAGGCCATCCCTTCATTTATATTGCTTTTTTGAAGTTCTTCTGACACATTTTGGGTAATGTTAATATATTCCCTTCGTTTTGAGGTATTGAAGGTCATATAAGCGGTATGGCTTTTCATATTAATTATCCCTCCCCCACTCTATGTTTTTTAGACTACCTTAAATAATAATTTAACAAATGTTATTTCTTTATACAAATTTATTGTTTTTAACTGTTTATTTTTATGTTTTTAGATATGATATAATCTTTATTGAAGTTTATCACTTAAGGTATAAGCAAAATAAAGGATTGATATTTATGAAAACAAAGAAAAAGGACAATAAAAAGAAGAAAAATAACCCGGCAACCATAGTAATTTTGCTGCTTATATTCATTTTAGTTGCCGCTTATACTATTTTTGCTAATTTTATCGATTTTCCATTTTCTGATCAGTTTTCTAGAGCGCTTTCCATTTTACCTTTTTATAATGAAGATAGTGCAGAAGAAAAAACTAAAGAAAAACCTGACCCTATTCATGAAATCGAGGAAGAGGAAGAAGATAAAGAAGCTTTATTAATGGCAGCGGGAGATGTAATGGTTCATACCATTCAGCTTAATCAGGCAAAAGATGAGAATAATGATTATGATTTTAGCCCCAGTTATGAATATATTACTGACTACCTTGAAAATGCTGATGTTGCCGTGGCTAATTTAGAAACTACTTTTGCCGGTCCCGAAAGAGGCTACTCATGTTTTCCTTTGTTTAATACACCCGATGCCCTTGCCCATAACCTTAAAGACGCAGGGTTTGATTTAATGTGTACAGCTAACAATCATTCACTGGATATGGGAAAAGAAGGTTTATTTCGGACTATTAATGTGTTAAGGGATGCTGGTCTGCAATCGTTTGGTACTTATCAGAGCCGGGAAGAAAGAGATACTTCTTTAATTGTAGATGTTAATGGAATTAATGTGGGTTTTCTTGCTTATACTGATAGTACTAATGCTATACCAATTCCGGAAGGAAAAGATTATATCGTTAATTATGTGGGAGTTGATAGCGAGCCTTCTTTAGAAAGCGCAGCGGCTATTTTTGAGGAAGACATTGAACGCGCTCGAAATGAAGGGGCAGATCTGGTAGCAGTATACATGCACTGGGGTCATGAATACCAATTTACCCCTCATATATGGCAGGAGAAACTTGCCGAATCTTTAGCTAAAGCAGGTGCAGACATGATATTAGGTAGTCACCCCCATGTAATACAACCCATGGAATTTATAGAAATTGAAAAAAATGACGGATCATCACATGAAGCTTTTGTTGCTTACTCCATGGGTAATTTTGTTTCTAACCAGCATTATATACCCGGTGCAATTCCCACCGAAGAAGTAAAGTACGGCCTGGTTTTAAAATTACACCTGGCAAAAGAAGCGGAAACTGAAGAGGCTTACATTGATAAAGTAGAATATATGCTTACCTGGGTAAACCGGGATCGGGAACATCAAATTCTTCCCCTGCACGAAGCCATAGCTTCAGAGCCGGAAGTTTTTAAAATACCTGAAAATAAATATAACCGTCTTGAACCAATTTGGGATAGAACCCTGGAAAGATTGGAAAATTTCCAGCCGGCGTTTACGCCTTAAAAATAAATAACTATTGATCACTATTGAGATCGATATCTTGTTCTTCTTCTTGCTGTAATCTTAACCTGAACCTTTTAACGGCTATTGCTAAGAATAATTGGAATATTACCAGGACTACAAAAATAATTGATAGGGCGGGAACTGTACTGTTAAAATAAAAGTATATGCCTATGAGGAGGAATAATAAAGCTGACAAATAGTGATATGCGGGGCTTAACATAAACTTAACTCTCCTAAGATTAAAAATATAATGACTCTAATAAGTATAACATATTATAAGGTTATTTATTAAGTTAGAGACGAAGTATAAGTAAAGTCAATAATGTACCCTCATATAATAGATAAAAGGTGGCCTCAAGATGAAAATTGGTATATTTACAGATAGTTTTAAACCCTATACAAGCGGTGTGGTTCGTTCCATAGAGATATTTACCAAGCAATATATAGAAAAAGGTCATAAAGTATATATTTTTGGGCCTGATTACCCGCTTTTTAAAACTAAGGATAAACCAAGAGAAGAGGGTGTTTATAGATTTCTTTCTATTCGCGCCCCAACTTTTTCTGAATATAACATACCCATTCCTGTTTCACCCCAGATAAGGAACACGGTTAGAAAAATTGGATTGGATATTATCCATGCTCATTCTCCTTTTTTGCTCGGCAGAATGGGATACAGGGTGGCACGTCGCACAAATATACCCCTTGTTTTCACTCATCATACATTGTATGAACAATATGCCCATTATGTCCCCTTCCCCCATAAAGCATCGCGTAGAATGATACTTAATATGGGGCGAGATTTTTGTAATAAATGCAGCCTGGTTGTTGCTCCCTCCCGCTCCATTAATTTTTATTTACGCCAAATAGGAGTGCGTGCTCCTATTCAAACAATCCCAACCGGTATAGAGTTGAAAGAGTTTGAGGATATTGACAACAGATGGTTGCATAGGAATTACGGAATTAATGAAAAGGAAAAAATTCTTTTATTTGTGGGCCGGCTTGGGCCGGAAAAAAACTTACCTTTTTTAATTAGAGCTTTTAAACAAATTCAAAATAGACTACCTCATACCAGGTTGGTTATTGTAGGCAGTGGACCTCAAAAAGACTATTTGCAAAAGTTGTGTTCAGATTCCGGAGTTCAAGATAGTGTGATATTTACCGGTTTGCTGCCTCGTCAAGTCATTGTTCATTGTTTTGCCAGTGCCGATATTTTTACTTTTCCTTCAGTTTCTGAAACTCAGGGTTTAGTAATCGGCGAAGCCAAGGCTGCAGGTTTACCCATCGTTGCCATTAAAGCGTTTGGAACTTCGGATATGGTTTCACACAGTGAAGATGGATTTTTAACCGATGCAACTCTGAATAGTTATACAAATAGAATCCTTCAGCTTTTGCAAAATGAAAAGCTTTATGAGGAAATGAGTTTAAATGCCAAAACGAATGCCCAATATATATCTGCTTCATATTGTGCTGATCTAATGTTAGAAAGCTATACAGAGTTAATAGAAAGGAAAAAATATCCCGGCAGGCTAATTGTTAGTTAATGCTATGTAAATAATATCAAAATGATCTAAAATAATATTTAATTATGATGTCTAAAACGATTATGAATATGAAGAAGATTGGATTTTTTCCAGAGCTTGCTCCAACCGTTGTATTGTCTTTTCCTTTCCTAAAATCAAGATAGTTTCAATTAAATCGGGGCCCATAGTTTTTCCGGTTACCGCTAATCTAACCGGTTTGTTTAATTGGCCTGCTGAAACGTCCAATTCCTTATGTGAATCTTGAAATGTTTTTTCAAGGTTTTCTCTGGTGAAATTATCTAATGCTTTAAGGTTATTGATAAGTGTTTTTAAAATACTATAAACTCCTTCTTTGCCAAATATTTTTTTTATGGCTGTTTCTTCGTAATAAAAATCATCGCAGAAAAAGTAGTCAACAGCATCAGCAAGTTCTTCGAAAGTCTTTACCCGATCATTCATCACATTAATAACAGCATTAACCTTTTGTTTCTGTTCGGTGGTAATATCTTCGGATACAAATCCCTTCTCTTGTAAAAATGGCAGAGAAAGCTCTGTAAGCCGGTCAGGGTCGCCTTCTTTAAAATAATGGCTGTTAATCCAGGTAATCTTTTTAATATCATAAATAGCAGCAGTTTTTACCACTCTATCTAAAGAAAAATGATTTTTTATTTCTTCTAACGGTAAGATCTCTTCTTCCCCGGGCGGTGACCATCCAAGTAGAGCCAGATAATTGATTACTGCTTCCGGTAGATATCCTTTTTCCTTAAATTCTTGAACGGAAGTCGCCCCATGTCTTTTACTTAATTTGCTTTTATCCGGTGCCAAAATCATAGGTACATGAGCATAATCAGACATTGAATATTTCAAAGCGCTGCAGATAAGCTGTTGCCGAGGAGTGTTGGAAAGATGCTCTTCAGCCCTTATTACATGAGATATTTTCATATGCCAATCATCAACAACAGTGGCAAAATTATATGTAGGCGAACCATTAGATTTTAATATAATAAAATCATCTAGATGTATATTAGCAAAGCTTACTTCTCCTCTTATGAGATCATCAACTACAGTTTCTCCTTCATCGGGGGACAAAAAGCGAATAACCGTGTTTTCCATATCTTCTCCCGGGGAAATATGATCGTTTTTCCCGCTTTTTTCCCGGCATGTCCCGGGATAGATAAACGGCTGTCCTTTTTGCCGGTATTTTTCTCTTTCTCGGGCCAGTTCTTCCACAGTACAATAACAACGGTAAGCTTTGCCTGCTTCTAAAAGTCGATTAACTTCGTTAATGTAAAGCTCATACCTCTGAGATTGAAAATATGGACTATATTCTCCCCCTTTTTCCGGTCCTTCATCCCAATCCAAGCCTAACCAGCGCATTGCTTCTAATATACCTTTCCAATAATATTCATGAGAACGTTCCGTGTCTGTATCATCGATGCGTAAAACAAATGCGCCGTTGTTTTTTCGCGCAAACAACCAATTAAATAAAGCTGTTCTCGCTCCGCCGATATGTAATTCTCCCGTTGGGCTGGGCGCAAATCTTACTCTTATTGGTGACAAATACAACCACTCCTATCCATATATATAAGTTACTTGCTGCTTTTTTTTGTTTATTTGGTTTCAAATAGTTCGCTAATAGAGCGTTCCTCATGAATTCTGATGATTGCTTCGCCCATTAAATCAGCCACAGATAAAGTTTTAATTAAATTAATTGTTTTTTCCGGTGGCAGTTGTATTGTGTTTGTTGCCACTACTTCTTTGATGACAGAATCCTTTAATTTTTCTACTGAAGAACCTGATAATACGGGATGGGTACAGCAGGCATAAACTTCATGCGCACCTTCTTCCAGTAAAGTCTTGGCTCCCAATACAATTGTTTCGGCGGTATCTATCATATCATCTACCATGATAGCGGTTTTACCTTTTACATCACCTATAATGCTATAAACCTCAGCTTCATTGGGAGCTTTCCTCCTTTTATCAACAATGGCAATGGGCATATCCAAGAAATCAGCCAAATGCCTGGCCCTGGTTACTCCACCCAGGTCAGGAGAAACCACGACTCCTGCAGATACCTGTTGATCCCGAAAATAATTAGCTAATAGCGGAATGCTGGTCAGATGATCAAAAGGGATATTAAAGAATCCTTGAATTTGTCCGGCGTGAAGATCCATAGCCACAACTCTATTTGCGCCCGCAGCAGTGAGTAAATCAGCAATAAGCTTTGCTGTAATAGGGTCTCGCGCTCTAGTTTTGCGATCTTGCCGGGCATAACCGTAATAAGGTATCACTGCGTTTACCGATCTGGACGAAGCGCGTTTAAGAGCGTCAATTAAAATAAGCAGTTCGATAATATTTTCATTGATAGGCGCACTTAGGGATTGAATTATAAATACATCTTGCCCCCTTACGCTTTCTTGGATGCCAATAGAAGTTTCTCCGTCGCTAAAACGGCCTAGCTGGGCTTTACCTAAAGATAACCCGATATATTGAGCAATTTGTTCGGCCAACGGCTGGTTAGACGAGCCGCTAAATACTTTCAACTTATTATTAGATCTCACTATAAATTACCACCTTTTAAAATATTAGTTTTATTAACTTTAAAAACGAGTGATAACTAATATATTAAGATGTTATATACAATGTAATTTACTCAATACGTGCATCATCTAATGCTGCTTCACAGGAGCACTGCTTATGATCGGGAAAATTATCTATTGTTTCGTAAAGCAGTGTACGGAGCTTATCGTTGTTTTGTTTAAAAACTTTAAAAACTTCTTCTTTGGTAACAGGAGCAATATCTTCCTGTCCTTCTAATCCTGCATCATAATCTGTAATTAAAGAAATATTTACATAGCATAATCCTAATTCTCTTGCCAGAATACTTTCAGGGTATTGGGTCATATTAATAACCTCCCAACCCATTTGATGAAACCATTTGCTTTCAGCGCGGGTTGAGAAACGCGGCCCTTGAATTACAACGACAACGCCTCTTTCATGCACGGCATAATTTAATTCATGAGCTTTTTTAATAACTAATTCTCTTAATTGAGGGCAATATGGGTCAGCACCACTAATATGTGTAGCAACCGGGCCATCATAAAATGTGTCTTTCCTACCTGAAGTCCGATCTACAAATTGATCGGCAATAACAAAATCTCCGGGTTTAACATTCGTTTGTAAACTGCCCGCAGCACAGGGGCCAATAATTGATTTTACACCTAATTTATACATAGCATACACATTAGCTCTGTAATTAATCATATGTGGCGGTAATGAATGATCTTTTCCGTGGCGAGGCAAAAAAGCAACTTTTTTGCCTTTTAAATTTGCTAAAGTTACTTTTTCACTGGGAAAACCATAGGGAGTTTCCACTTTTATTACCTCTACATCTTCCAAAAACTCATAAAATCCGGATCCTCCAAAAACTCCAATTTCTGCGTAACTCATAAAAAGCACTCCTTTGTTATAAGATTTTCGAATTTTATTATTTGTGAATTTAACTCTCGTAACTTGCCAAAGAAAATATTTCATAATCTTGGAGTAGATCTCTACCATTTAGAAAAGATAATTCTACCAGCAGGGCAATGCCCCCTACTTTTCCCCCGCATTTCTCTACCAGGCTTGTGGTGGCTTTTAAAGTTCCTCCTGTAGCTAATAAATCATCGATGATAATAGTGTTAGTGCCTTTTACCAGCGCATCTTCATGCATTTCTACCGTGGCTTCCCCATATTCTAGACTATAACTTTCTTTCAAAGTTGCATATGGCAATTTTCCTTCTTTTCTAACGGGAATAAAAGGCACCTGCAAATTATACGCGAGGGCGCCGCCGAAAATAAAACCTCGGGACTCCACACCTATAATGGCTTCTGCTTTATTTTGTTCACAAAACATATAGAAATAATCCAGTACCTTTTTAAATAATAAGCCGTTTTGAAGCAATGTAGTTATATCTCTAAAAATTATTCCTTCCTTGGGAAAATCGTAAACATCTCTAATTGATCGCTTTATTTCTTCTTGAAAGTTTTTATCTATCTCTACCAAATTATCTCACTCCTTTCAAATAAATTAAGTTTATTAAACATGTAGCACGTACCCCGTCCCCCTGCTACATTCCCTTGCTGTGTAGCAAGGGGACGGGGTACGTGCTACGTTCATAATCAACTACGGGTATTATAATAATATGATAAGTTTTTTGGATAAGGTGGCTTTATTACCGCCCTTTCAGTTATAATGGCATTAATATATTTGGCCGGTGTTATGTCGAATGCCGGATTCCATACGCCGGCTCCTTCAGGGGCAATTCTTTGCCCATAGATATGTGTTACTTCTTCATACTTTCTTTCTTCAATAGGGACTTCTTTTCCTTCAAATAAATTAAAATCTATAGTAGAAAATGGTGCGGCCACATAAAACGGAATTTCATGCTCTTTTGCTAAAACTGCCAATCCATAAGTGCCTATTTTATTGGCGGTATCTCCATTGGCAGTTATCCGGTCCGCACCAACTATAACTAAATCTACTTTACCCAAACTCATTAAGCTGGCTGCCATGTTATCAGTAATAAGAACTGCGGGGATGTTTTCTTGAAGCATTTCCCACATTGTTAATCTGGCACCCTGTAATAAAGGCCTGGTTTCATTTACATATGCTGTTATATTTTTGCCTGCCTTATGAGCTGCTCTAACCACGCCTAATGATGTGCCATATCCTGCTGTAGCCAAAGCACCGGCATTACAATGATTCAAAATACTTGCTTGATATGGAATCAATGCATTTCCGTTATTTCCAATAGCCATATTTGTTTCTATATCTTCATGAAAAATCTGGTGTGCTTCTTCCAGTAAAACACTTTTAAGCTTTTCGGTTTCGGTTATATTTTCTCTTTTCAATTTATTAATCATGCGATTTAAACTCCACTGAAGATTGACAGCTGTAGGCCTGGTCAAAAATAATTCATGAGCTACCTCTTCGGTTTTATTAATCAACTTATCTTTTGTTGGAAAAGTTATGTTCATAATTCCCAGCACAAGCCCATAGGCTGCAGCCACACCTATTGCAGGAGCTCCTCTTACACTTAAGTTATTAATTGCCTCAGCTACACATTGATAGTCGCTACAATAAATATACTCACTTTTTTGTGGTAATTTGGTTTGATCGAGAATTTTGAGTTGATTATTTTCCCAAAATAGTGATTTCATATGCCTTCCTTTTTATATGATTAATATGAATTATAAATTAAACGTGCCCATAAAAAATATCCTAAGCTGCAATATTTTGTCAAACTATATTTGCCTGATTGCAAGCAAGATATAAAATAATCAAGGCCGAGATACATAAAGGTAGGTCGGCCTTAATTATTATTTCGTTACGGGTAAGGTACATTAGATTAAGCCCTACACGTATTTATGTTGTATTATATGATAGTTAATTCTTCAAATTTTTATTTAAGACTTAGCTTCTTTTGCTTTTTCTTTTAATAATTCTACCTTATCTGTTTTTTCCCAGGTTAGATCAAGATCCTCGCGACCAAAATGTCCGTATGCAGCAATATTTCTGTAAATCGGCCTCCTTAATTGCAGGTTATCGATAATGGCCTGAGGCCTTAAATCAAATACTTCACGCACTATATTAGTTATTTGGTTTTCGGGTATTTTATTTGTGCCAAAAGTATCAATCAATAAAGAAACCGGTTTTGCAACTCCAATGGCATAAGCTACCTGTATTTCACATTTACTTGCCAGCCCGGCAGCAACAATATTTTTTGCCACGTAACGTGCAGCGTAAGCTCCGGAACGGTCTACCTTTGTAGGATCCTTACCTGAAAATGCTCCTCCGCCGTGGCGAGCAAAACCTCCATAAGTATCTACTATTATTTTACGGCCTGTCAGGCCGGCATCCCCCATAGGTCCACCCACCACGAAACGCCCGGTAGGATTTACATAAAAGCGGGTGTTATTATCAATCAACTCGGCGGGAACAATTTCTTTGATAACTTTTTCAATTATATCTGATTTTATCTCTTCGGTAGTAACATCCTCACGATGCTGAGAAGATACTACCACAACATCTACTCTTGATGGCTTATCGTTTTCATATTCCACGGTCACCTGAGTTTTACCATCCGGCCTTAGATAGTCGAGGATACCATTTTTGCGGACAAATGTAAGGCGTTGAGACAATTTATGAGCAAGTGAAATTGGCATTGGCATTAGCTCTGGGGTTTCATCGCAGGCAAATCCTACCATCATTCCTTGATCTCCGGCACCTATTTTATTATATTGATTTTCCCGATCTTGTTCGGATTTATATTCCATTGAAGCGTCAACACCCATAGCAATATCAGGAGATTGCTCATCAATAGAACTTAAAACCGCGCAGGTATCTCCATCAAAACCGAACTTGGCTCTGGTATAGCCAATTTCCCTTACCTTATTTCTCACAATGGTGGGGATGTCCACATAACATTCCGTTGTTATTTCCCCGGCCACAAAAACCAATCCGGTAGTTACTAAAGTTTCGGCAGCTACCCGACCCATGGGATCATGTTCCAAAATGGCATCAAGGATAGCATCTGAAACCTGGTCGGCAATCTTATCCGGATGTCCTTCTGTTACAGATTCTGAAGTAAATAAGACTCTTTCTTTTGTCAATTTAATGTTTCCTCCTTTGTAATATTTTTAATTAAACAAAACAAAAACCCCTTTGAAAAAAGAGGTTTGTAATGCCAACCTCCCCTATCTTTGAGAATAATTGTAATTACCATTATTCCCCGGGAATTAGCACCGCTAGCTCTTACGCCCGGTTGCTGGACTTCATAGGGCCCGTCCCTCCATCTCTCTTGATAAGAGTATATTTTATTATTGCTTCAACGTTGTAAAGTATACTTCAGCCCTAAAGTATTGTCAATATACAATAAACGGTTTAAACCCTTTTTTACAGGCATTGATTAGATTTTATAAGGATTTGATTCGCATTTTCTTTAATTTAAGCTTACTTGCTATTTATTTTTCGGCATATGTAAAAAGCATTTATTTAAATATCTTTAAAAAAGGACTATTAATGGCGAAAATTATCCCAGAATAGATAAAAGGATACCTGCTGCAATGGCAGAACCAATAACACCGGCCACATTTGGCCCCATTGCGTGCATCAATAAGTAATTATTGGGATTCGATTCTTTGCCTACTTTTTGAGAAACTCTTGCAGCCATAGGAATTGCGGAAACTCCTGCCGAGCCTATAAGCGGATTTATTTTTCCACCGGAAAGCTTGTACATAATTTTCCCCATAATAACCCCCATAGCTGTGCCCAAAGCAAATGCACCCAGTCCCAATAGAATTATTGTTAAAGTATCTATAGTGAGAAAGTATTCCGCAGTTGCTTTTGCTCCAACAGAAAGGCCTAAAAATATAACTACTATATTATTAAGTTCATTTTGAGAGGCTTTACTTAATCGATCAGTTACACCGGACTCACGAAATAGATTACCTAACATTAACATTCCTATTAATGGTAAAGCTTCCGGTATTAATAATCCTGAGAGAATGGTAACAATAATGGGGAAAAGTATTTTTTCTCTTTTGGAAACTAACCTTAATTGTTCCATTTCTACATTTCTTTCTTTATTGGTTGTAAGTAGTTTCATAATAGGTGGCTGAATTAAAGGCACCAATGCCATATAAGAATAAGCAGCAATGGCAACTGAACCTAAAATTTCCGGTGCCAAAAGATTAGATAAAAAAATGGCTGTTGGGCCATCCGCGCCCCCGATAATTCCGATGGAACCTGCTTCCTGAGGTGTGAATCCCAATAAAAGTGCACCCAAAAAAGTAGCAAAAATGCCGAACTGAGCTGCTGCCCCCAACAGCAAAGTTATGGGGTTGGCAATAAGAGGGCCAAAATCTGTCATAGCTCCTACACCCAAAAATATAAGAGGTGGATATATGCCTAAATCCACTCCCAGAGATATATAATGTAATAATCCACCGATTATGCCTTCGGCCATTTTGGGTTCTGCCATTAAATCGCTTAAAGGCAGGTTTATCAACAATGCTCCAAAACCTATAGGCACCAGTAACAAAGGCTCATATTTTTTTACAATGCCCAAATAAAGTAATATACACGCAATTACCAGCATTGCCAGCTCAGAAATATTGAGGTGATAAAAACCGGTAGCTTGCATAAAATCCGAAAACATCTCCAGCATTAACACTTGCCTCCTTTACCTGCAGGAAAAAACATATCTACTAACAAAGCAATGCTTACTAAACCGGTAATAATTATGCTTCAATTTTAATCATAGGATCTTTGCTGTTAACTGAATCTCCTTTGGAAACCATTACTTGAGTAACTTTTCCTGATACGGGAGAAGTTACTTCATTTTCCATTTTCATTGCTTCCAAAATAATGAGCACCTGATCTTTACTAACCATATCACCCTCTGCTACCTTTACATCAATAATAGAACCCGGCATAGGGGCTGCTACAACTTCTTCATGCGCAGAAGAAGTTCTTTCTGCAGCAGGAGCTTCTTTTGGAGTGGAATCTACAGAAGTATTGGCTTTTGGGTGATAAGGTTCTTTCTTCTCATCCGCTGCTCCAAGTGCTTCTTGCTTTTTTTCTAAGCCGGATTGTGAAGTATCTTTTACCTTCTTTTGTTCTTCGTAACGAGGTAAATCTTCGTTAGTTTTCACTTCTTCAACTTCTACATTAAAGGTCTCACCATCGACGGTAACCTTAAAAGATTTTCTTACCACTTTTTTCCCTCCTTAATTTTTCTAATTCTTTGCCCATATTTAAAAGCTCTTTTTTACCCTGTAGTGCCCATTTGCCGCTAAATTGCTCATAAACCGGTTCGATTTTTTTAATTGTATACTCCTTATCCGCATCAGATAAATATGCTGTTATGGCTGCAGTTATTGCCGCAATTTTGCTGGCGGGCTCTCCGCCTGATATAAATTGAAACCTGGGGAAATCTGCTTCTTCAATATTTATCACTCTATCTTTATAAGAATCCTCTTTTAATCCAAAGAATTTCCCAATAAATAATATTATCAGGAAAAGTATAAAAAGTGTAAACAATACCAAAACAAATCCTAAAACCATTACTTCCAGCGCAAAAATTAAATCTTCCATAGAATCACCCTTCTATTCAATGACGCTTCATGTTATTGATAAAGGCAAATTAATCATATGTGTAAAATTACCTTAATTATTTTACCAAAGATTGCCCATAACTAAAAGCTTTTATATTAATCTCGCTAGTATTTTTGGGAACTCTGGCCAGAATATATTTTTTAATTGTTTCCGGATTAACGGGAATATTACACCTACTTATAACTCCCAGGGAAACCATATTAGCAGTAATAGGATTCCTAATTTGCCTGTAAGCCGTTTCCATAATGGGATAACTATAATAATGCGCACGAAAAATTTTACCGTTAATGCTGTTATCATACAAAATTAAACCGCTATCTTTTATAGAGTAACGGTACTTTTCCAAAGCTGATTCTGTAAGGGCTAATAATATATCTGCTTCACGAACCAGGGGATAATCAATAGGCATATCGCTGATTATAACTTCAGCTCTGCTTGCTCCTCCCCTTGCTTCCGGACCATAACTCTGAGATTGAGTAACATATTTACCCTCGAAGGTAGCAGCTTCAGCCAGAATTATTGAGGATAAAATCAAACCCTGACCACCGGAACCACTTAAGCGTATTTCAAAGTGACTGTCCATAATTAATACCTGCCTTGTTTGTCTGAAAATAATTGTTGTTTATATTCTTCCACATATTCCTGACGACGGGTATGGGAAAGCACACCCCTTAATATCTTATTTTTCTTTGCTTCAGAGGGCAGTCTATTTGCTGCTGTCATTGAAATGGTATTATCCCGCTGCCATTTTAACATTTCTACTGCCCCACCAATTTTACTCGCTCTTCCATAATGAACGGGGCATTGTGTAATTGCCTCCACCAATGAGAATCCCTTGTTTTCCAGGGCTTGCCTGATTAGTTCCTCTAGCTGCAAAGGATAAAAAGTTGCTCCTCTGGCTACAAATGTTGCTCCGGCAGTTATAGCCAATTCAGAGATTTTTAATGGTTCTTCAATATTACCATAAGGTGCAGTACGCGTGGAAACTTCCCGTGGTGTTAAAGGTGAACTTTGTCCCCCGGTCATGCCATAAATACTGTTGTTAAATACTATAGTGGTAATATTTATGTTTCTCCGGCAAGCATGTAAAAAATGATTTCCTCCGATAGCTGTTAAGTCGCCATCACCGGTCATCACAATTACTTCCAGTTTAGGATTTCCCAATTTAACACCCGTAGCAAATGCCAAAGCTCTTCCGTGGGTGGTATGTAAAGTGTTAAAGTCAAGATACCCCGTAACCCGCGAAGAACACCCAATACCGGAAACCACTACGGTTTGATCAGGGTTAATTTTTAGATCATCAAATGATCTTAAGAAGGCCGAAGTTACAATGCCATTGCCACAACCAGGGCACCATATATGAGGCATATTGCTTTTACGTAAATAATTAGTTACATTATATCTTTTTGGCACACCATTTACTCCTTAATATATGCTTTAATATATTCCGGCTTAATCATAGTCCCATCTACATGACAAATAGGAATTACTTTTGTAGGTGCATCAATGTTTTTAGATACTTCGCCGGCAATCTGTCCAAAATTATGCTCAGGCACCATAATATATTTTTTGTTTTCACATTTATTATGCACCAAAGAATGTGGAAAAGGCCAGATAGTTTTTAAGGATAACAATCCTACCTTACTTCCTTCAATACGCGCATCTCGAAGCGCAGCAAGGGCTGATCTTTCTGCTGAGCCATAGGTAATAATAAGAGAATCTGCATCTTCGGTCTCCCATTCTTTAAACATCGTTATTTCTTCTTGATGAGATACAATTTTTTCTCGCAGCCTTAACCTCAATTTTTCTACTTCCTGGTGATTTTCAGTAGCGGGAAAGCCAGTTTTGTCATGAACTAAACCGGTAACATGATACCGGTATCCTTCTCCAAAATTTGCTATTACCGGAACTTCATTAATTGATGCCTCATATGGCTGATAATTCCGGGGCGCTGCCTCCGGTGATGATTTTCTGTTAATAATGTTTATTGTATCTTTTTCTGGAAGAACAACCGATTCTCTAAGGTGCCCTATTACTTCTTCAAGTAATAATATTACCGGTACCCGGAATTGTTCCGCAAAATTAAATGCGGCAATGGTTAAAGTATAACATTCTTCCACATTAGAGGGTGACAAAGCAATAATATCGTAATCGCCATGTCCTCCCCATTTTGCTTGCATTATATCTCCCTGGGCAGTTTTAGTAGGGCCACCCGTACTGGGGCCAAGACGTTGAACATTAACAATAACAGCAGGTATTTCAGCTATTACTCCAAATCCAATATTTTCTTGCATAAGGCTAAATCCCGGGCCGCTGGTAGCAGTCATAGATTTGACTCCTGAAAGAGAAGCGCCCAAAACTGCAGCTAAGCTGGCTATTTCATCTTCCATTTGAATAAAGGTTCCTCCTGTATTTGGAAGCCTGCGTGCTAATATTTCCATTATTTCCGTAGAAGGAGTTATAGGATAACCTGCATAAAATTCTAAACCGGAGGCAATAGCTGCTTCAGCACATGCTTCATTGCCTTGCATTAGCTCTATCTTTTCATGCTTTTTACTCTTCATTTAATTCCTCCAGTTTAATAGCAAAATCAGGACAGCGTAATTGACATAAACCACACAAAGTGCATTTTTCAGGATGAGATACTTGCACTCTTCCATTTTTATCTGTTTCAAAAACACCTTGAGGGCAAAACTCTTTACAAATAAGGCAATCTTTACACCAAGTTTTATTAATTTTTACCGGTAAAAGATTAGTTTCTGAGTTCATCAGTATTTCCTTTCTTAGAGAAAACCTTTAAAAGTTCCAAATAAGTATAATCAATGCCTAAAAAACTTGTTGTATTTAAATCACGGGTAGAGTTTTTTTCATCACCATGAAAATCTGAGCCGCCGGTAATTAATAAATTTTCTTGTCGGGCTAATTGTTCATAAAATAAAGTTTGCCCCCTGCTATGTTCGGGATGATATACTTCTATTCCCTTTATTCCTTCACTTTTTAATGTTTGAAGGGTTTGGACCCCTTCTGAAGTTATTCCCGGATGGGCGAGAACAGGAACAGCATTACATTCTATTAAGAGTTCTATGGCCTCTTTAGTTTTCAACCTCAATCTGGGTATATAGACTGGCCTTCCTCGGTCCAAATATTTATTAAACGCTTCTTCCAGGCTGGAAACATATCCTTTTTTAAAAAGTACACGAGCTAAGTGCAGCCTGCCCGGAGCCGCATTGCCAATTTCTTTTTTTATGTCCTCCCAGCTCACAGCAACCGACATTTTATTAAGAATTTCTATCATTTGGGCAATTCTTGTATACCGACCGTCTCTCAGATCGTAAAGGACTGTTTCGAGTTTGTCGAATTTTTGGGGAAAATAACCTAGAATATGTAATTCTTTGGATTTATAACCCACACTGATTTCCACGCCCGGGATAACTTCGAGGGCAAATTTATTACCGGCATTTATTGCTTCATTGACACCTTTTGTTGTCTCATGATCAGTTAAAGCTATGGCAGATAATCCGCTTGAAGAAGCCATTTCCACCAATTCTGTTGGTGAATAAACACCGTCAGATTCGGTGCTATGTAAATGCAAATCAACTTTATTACTAAGTTCGGGCACACTGCCGCTCCTTATTATTTTATTTAGTGAACACAATCATAATAATTAATATTTTTGATTAACAAATATCTTTATATTGTCAAAGATAACTTCTATAAAAGTGCGCTATATCCCTCTTAATTCAATGTTTTTTCAATGCCCCTTTCCAAATGGCTGTAACAATAAAAAAATCTTACACCTAAAACCATATTGATGTAAGATTGGCAAGATGGTAAATATTTGTATTTTTGTTTAACGAGGCTCCACAATCAATTTAATGGCTGTTCTTTCTTCTCCATCAATTTCCACATCTGTAAATGCCGGTATACAAACTAAATCTACACCACTGGGGGCCACAAAGCCTCTTGCGATTGCCACCGCCTTTACTGCCTGATTTAAAGCTCCCGCCCCGATAGCCTGTACTTCAGCACCTCCACGTTCCCTTAAAACTCCTGCTAATGCTCCGGCTACAGAATTTGGATTAGACTTTGCTGAAACTTTTAAGACTTCCATTTAGCGTTTTCTCCTCCTTTTACTTGAATTAGTTAGGCATATAATAGTATATATTTTGATAATATTTTCATAGTAAATTAATTCTCGCATTACACATATAATTCCTGCAAGAAAATTATAAAAATTACATTATTTTTTATAATTTAATTTATTTAACTATCTTAAATATTCTTTTTATTTCAATACAATTTCCTTCACTATTAAATTCAAGGTAAACAGCATTAAATTGCAATGGTTTTAAATTACTGACATGAAGCTTCATAGGTATTTTGGTAATAAATTTTTCTATGGCAGAATCAACATTAATTCCGATTACAGATTCATAAGGCCCTGTCATTCCTACATCGGTTATATAGGCAGTAACATTATCCATTATTTTTTCATCAGCAGTTTGTACATGAGTATGAGTCCCTAAAACTGCGCTTACTTTCTTTCTAAGAAAATATCCCATGGCATTTTTTTCAGAGGTTGCTTCAGCATGGAAGTCTATAATTATGAATGGAGTTTTGGCGCGCATTTTAGCTATTTCTTCCTCTACCGTGCGAAATGGACAATCTAACTCCGATATAAATACCCTACCTGACAAGTTTATAACACCTAATAAATCATTGTTTACTTGATAACATTCCGATCCTTGGCCCGGCGTACCCGGTGGATAGTTCATCGGGCGGAGCAAACGGGGTTCTTCATCTATAAAGTTAAAAACTTCTTTTTTGTCCCAAATATGATTGCCTCCTGTGATAACATTTACTCCATTAGCAAATAGTTCATTTGCTACTTCACTGGTAATACCAAGTCCTCCCGCTAAATTTTCGCCGTTAGCAATAATAAAATCCAGTTCATATTTGCTTTTTAGTTCGGGAATCATTATTTTAAGGCAATCCCTGCCCGGTTTACCAACTACATCACCTATGAAAAGAACTTTCAATTTCTTCCCTCCTTCTTGATGCATGATCATATAATTTATTTGAAGTCATTATATCAATAATAGCAAAAAGCTACTAATGATTAAAAAGTGCCTTTTAAGTAAGGCACTTTTTAATCAAGAAATGTATAAACTTATTTTAAGTAGAAAATTATTTAGCATAATCTACTGCTCTTGTTTCTCTAATAACAGTAACTTTTATTTGACCGGGATATTCCATTTCTTCTTCAATTCTTTTAACCATATCACGGGCAATTATAGTTGCATTACCGTCATTAACTTGCTCAGGCTTTACGATAATTCTTATTTCTCTGCCGGCTTGAATAGCATAACATTTTTCGACCCCGTCAAAAGAATCAGCGACACTCTCCAGTTTTTCCAATCTCTTAATATAATTTTCCAGACTTTCTCTTCTAGCTCCCGGCCTTGATGCAGAAATAGCGTCAGCGGCCTGAATAAGGACTGCTTCTGAGGTTTTAAAGTCTGTATCTCCATGATGTGCTTCAATGGCGTTAAGAATATCCGGAGATTCTTTATACTTTTTAGCCAAACTAGCTCCAATGTTTACATGAGCGCCTTCCATTTCTTGATCCATGGCTTTTCCTATATCATGCAATAATCCGGCTCTTTTAGCAAAGTTGGTGTCCAGGCCTAATTCTGAAGCCATTATTCCGGCCAATTGTGAAACTTCAATGGAATGTTGAAGTACGTTTTGACCGTAGCTTGTGCGATATCGCAGTTTACCCAGTAAATTTGCTAATTCTGAATGCAAACCATGTACTCCGGTTTTTAGTGTTGCTCTTTCTCCTTCTTCACGGATTATTTCATCAACTTCTTGGCGCGCTTTATCAACCATTTCTTCTATACGAGCGGGATGAATACGCCCGTCATTAATTAATTTTTCCAGCGATATTCGCGCAATCTCCCTGCGAATAGGATCAAAACCAGAAATAATAACTGCTCCCGGAGTATCATCAATAATTAAATCAATTCCGGTGAGGTTTTCCAACGCCCTGATATTTCTTCCTTCGCGGCCAATAATTCTACCCTTCATTTCATCATTTGGTAAATTTACCACGGAAACAGTTGACTCTGAAGTATGTTCAGCTGCACACCTTTGAATAGCCATGGTAATTATATCTCGAGATTTCTTTTCTGCTTCTTCGAGTGCTTGTTCTTCCATTTCTTTAATCACTATAGACATTTCATGTTCCACATCTTTTTTAACTTTTTCCAACAGTAATTCTTTTGCTTCTTCAGAAGTTAGCTTAGACAATCTTTCTAATTCTTCAACCTGCTGCTGGTATAGCTCATCCACCTTTTTTTGAGTTTGATCAATTTGTTCTTCTTTTTTGAGCAATTCATCTTCTTTCTTTTCAATAAAACCAGACTTTTTATCCAGGCTTTCTTCTTTTTGAATAAGACGCTTTTCTAGCCGCTGTAATTCTGATTTTCTCTCTTTATTTTCTTTTTCTATTTCATTACGCAATCGATGTGCTTCTTCTTTAGCTTCTAAATCTTTTTCTCGCTTTAAAGAAGCAGCTTCCGCTTCTGCCTCTTCTAATATCTTCCTTGATTTTTCTTCTGCATTTGTAATCTTTTTTTCAGCAAAATTTTTACGAATAAAATAACCGATGCCCAATCCGGCTAAAATTGCAAGAATTGCAGTTATAATAATCATAAATATTCCATCCATTATTACACCTCCTCCATTTTTTGGTTATCTGATAATTGATGCCTTTTGCTTCATACAAAAAAATAGTTGTGTGGAAACACAACTATCAAAAGAGAAAAACATACTATTTTCCTTTGTCTAGGGAGTTTTCCCTATATTATTCCAAAGGTATTAATCTTAAAATTTATATACAATTTAGTGCATTGCACTTTTTATAATTCTCTTTTATTTGTATTTCCACATCTAAATAAATTAATTTGCATTAATCTTTGTATATATTGTAACCCCTATTAAAGGGCATGTCAAATTGTAAAAACCTTCATTAAATAAAGTAATTTTTGAGAACAATATTGATTATATCTCCCGGGAATCCTCGTCTTTTTAAATACTGAGCTGTTTTGCGTTTTAAATGTAAGTCGTTTCTATCATACTGATAAGGTAGGTACTTTTCTACCACACTATAAGATGTTTGATATTCGCTGTTAAAATTAATATTCTCTTCTAAAACTTCTTTAATAATTTCTTTGTCTACGCCTTTTTCCTCAAGCTCGTATTTAATTCTTAAAGAGCCCCGACCCCTTCGAACCGAATATTCTAACCACTCTTTTGCAAATTGCCGGTCATCTAGCAAATCAAACTTTATTAATTTAGGTATAACTTCTTTGATAACAGTATCGTCAAAATTCTTTTGGCTCAAATATATTTCCATCTCTCTTATACTTCTGGCTCGATATGAAAGAAAGTTAAGAGCTTTCCCCCAGGCAATTTTTAATATTTTTTCATTCTCGATATAATCTTCTGCCATTATTCTTCATTTTCTGACTTGTTTTCTTTTGTTTCACTGGAATATTGTTGCTCATTTTTATTAGGTAATTCATAAATCTCCCTGAGTTTGTGTTCAATTTTTTTACTAAGTTCCGGATTACTAGCAAGATGTTCCCTTACTTTTTCTTTGCCCTGCCCCAGCCGTTCTTCCTCGAAAGAAAACCATGCACCGCTTTTTTGAATGACATCTTTTGCTGTTCCTAAATCAATTAAAGCACCTTCATGAGAAATACCATATCCATAAAGAAGGTCAAATTCTGCAACTTTAAATGGAGGAGCCACTTTATTTTTTACTACTTTTGCCTTGGTCCTGTTTCCGATTATTTCATCGCCTTTTTTGAGTGGTTCGTTTCTACGCACTTCCAACCTCACTGAAGAATAAAATTTCAAAGCTCTTCCGCCGGGAGTAGTTTCGGGGTTTCCAAACATTACTCCTACCTTTTCTCTAATTTGATTGATAAAAATTGCCGTAGTATTAGATTTACTTATTACTGCAGATAATTTGCGCAGAGCCTGTGACATAAGTCTCGCTTGTAAACCGACATGAGTATCTCCCATTTCACCTTCTATTTCTGCCCTGGGAGCTAAAGCCGCTACCGAATCCACTACAATAACATCAACAGCAGCACTGCGAACAAGCACTTCAGCAATTTCCAAAGCCTGTTCCCCGGTATCAGGTTGAGATACTAAAAGTTCATCAAGATTTACTCCGAGATTGTTAGCATAATAGGGATCAAGAGCATTCTCTGCATCAATAAAAGCTGCATTGCCTCCTCTTTTTTGAGCTTCAGCTATCACATGCAAAGCCACTGTTGTTTTACCGGAGGATTCCGGCCCATATAATTCTACTACCCTACCCCGGGGAAATCCGCCTATTCCCAGAGCTACGTCTATTGATAGACAACCGGTGGGTATCACTTCAAAACCACCTTTTGCTCCTTCCCCCAGTTTCATAATGGAACCCTTGCCAAATTGTTTTTCGATTTGTGATAATGCTGATTCCAAAGCTTTTTGTTTGTCCATGCAAAAACCTCCTCTTCTTTAAACACCCTAAAATTATTTTATTCTGCTTACATACTATTTTCTCCTGCACAAAACTTAAATTTCTGTAAAGAAACATAAGTAGCGCCTTTTGGTGAGAGAATACTTTGATAAAGATTTATATGAGTGGCCTTTGAAGCCGGTGTACTAAAGTCTTTATAATTATCTAAAATTTGATTTAGCGGATCATTCCTATTAAAATTCTTAATTCGCCCTAAAGTAACGTGAGGCATAAATTCTTTTTTCTCTTCTTCAAACCCTTTGTTCTTAAGTTTTTGATTAATGCTCTTGCTCAGTTCAATTATTTTTTCGTTTCCTTTTTCCACACCTGCCCATATTACCCGAGGACGTTTTTTATTTGGAAACACCCCCAATTTTTTAAGATTAAAATCAAAAGGCCTGAACGTTTTTACAGCTTGATGCAACAAAGAAAAAAGGGTTTCATGAGGTATTGTTTCCACTTCTCCTAAAAACTTTAAGGTGATATGCAGTGCATAAACATCTACCCACTTCACATTGTTGAGGCTTGGTTTTAGTTCATCTTGCAGGAGGGTTAAATGAGATTTTTGTTCCTCGCTTAGGTCCAAAGCAATAAATAATCGCAATTATATCACCTCATATCTACACGATATCAATTCAAAAAGTAATTATTTTAGGACATGATAACCTAATAAATCGTAACTGGTAAAACCGTAAAAATGTACCGGAACAATTTGACCGGGATTTAACTGCATTTTTGAAGATAATATAACATTCCCGTCAATTTCCGGGGCCTGATAAACATTTCTGCCGCGGTAATAAATAATATCATTTTCATTTGTATGTTCTCTTTTTTCTATCAGCACCTGCATTGTCCGGCCTTTAAAATTTTGATTAAGCCGGCAAGAAATCTGTTTTTGCATGCTCATCATTTTGTGATAACGGCTTAGCCTATCTTTTAGTGGAACTTGTTTTTTAAAATGATAGGCAGGTGTATTTATTTCGGGAGAATATTGAAAAACACCCACATTATCTAACGGATATATTTTAAGAAATGAAATAAGCTCATTAAATTCTTTTGTAGTTTCACCAGGAAAACCTACTAAAAATGTGCTCCTAATAGTTATTCTTTTTTTTCTTAATGCATGCCAAAGTTTCACTATATGCTTCTTGTTATAACTACGCCCCATATCCTTGAGGATGCGATTGTTAACATGTTGTAGCGGTAGATCTATATAAGGGCAAACTTTATTCTCATTTGCTAAAATATCGATAACAGCATCATCGAGGTGAGCTGGATGAGCATATAATAGCCTTATCCATTTTATACCTTTCAATCGGGACAATTTATTCAGTAACAGGGGAAGCATATTCTTTTCCCCTTTTTCTTTTCCATAATATGTAGTGTCCTGGGCAACCAGATTGATTTCTTTAGTGCCTTTTTTGGCCAGCATTTCTGCTTCATCTAAAATTGACTTTAAAGGACGGCTTTTGTATGAACCACGTATAGATGGTATAGCACAATAGTTACATTTATTATTGCAGCCTTCTGCAATTTTCAAGTACGCGCTATATTCAGGTAATGTAAGAATGCGTTCTCCCCATGATCTATATTCATTTGGAGGAACTTTTAATAAAGACGAGCGGATTTTATGTTTTAAGGCCGCATTTAGTAGCTTTTCGATATGCTCATAACTGTGTACCCCCATCATAATGTCAATTTCCGGAACATTTTTGATCAGCAGACGGCTATGTTTTTGAGGCATACATCCTGTAGCTATTAAAATCCGGCATTTACCTTGACTTTTATAATTAGATACTTCCCGCAAAGACTTTATGGATTCCAGACGGGCCTCTTCTATAAAAGCACAGGTATTTACAATAATTATATCTGATTCCTCAAGCCTGGAACTAATAAAGTAACCATGGTTATTTAGTTTTCCCAAAACCTCTTCTATGTCTATGCGATTTTTGGCACATCCCAGAGTAATAACACCTATGGTTAATTTATCATGCATATACATCCCCTTATTTAGGAACCATTTTCTATGCGTTCAAAGATATAATTATGAGGTCTACTTCTTTCATCTAAATTTTCAATTTCTATTTCATTTAAAAACATACTAACCTGCCGAGGGTCTCCCAGTCTAATTCTTATTCTTTCTTCAGCAACCACATCTACCTTATCCCCTCTGTTGAATGTTTCGCTATATAATTCTTCATCGTCTGCCAGGATATTAGTCCAACAATCTCCGTCAAAAATTAAATATAATTCCATATCTTCTTCACTTTTAAAATCCCAAGTAGTTTCTAATTCATCGGAATCTACTAATTCGAGATCAGGCTTTTCTACATCTTCCACCTCTTCTTCAAGTTCTTCCTCTTCTACCTCTTCTTCCTCATCTTCTATTTCTTTTTCTGAATCGGGCAATTCCTCTACAACTTCGGGAACTTTTTCTTCAACATCATTGTTGTTATCATCTATAATTGCCAGGCCATTTCCTAAAAACAGCAGCATTCCTCCAAACAGCAACAAAAATAGAACAGTAAAAATGATAACATATACGGCAGTGTTGAAATATTTAACTTCTGCAGTTTTAGTCTTTTTTTTATTTACCTTAAGTTTTTTAATATTTCTCTCCATTTCTTCAGAAACGGTTTTTTGTGGCTTGTCAGTTAAATCATCTTTACTTTCAGGCTGTTTCCACTGATTATAAATATCCACGGCCTTATCGGGGTCAACTCCTACTTCTTTAGCATAAGCCCTGATGGCTCCTTTTATATAGGTTTCTCCGGCAAATGCATCATAGTTGCCGTTTTCCAGTTCCTGAAGCAATTTCTTTTGTATTTTGGTTTTTTCTGATATGTGCTCCAAGCTTATGTTAAATTCTTTGCGAGCGTTTTGTAATATACTTGCAAGTTCATCCATTTTAATTTACCTTTCTTTAATTCTTATATTTATTATAAAGAATAAGTAGTAAAAAATTAAGAAGGATTTTGATTGAATTTATCAATCAAGTTAATTAGTTCATCTTCCGACATGATTATTTGACGTGGTTTGCTGCCTTCATGCTCTCCTACTACCCCTTTGGTTTCTAATTCATCAATAAGGCGAGCAGCCCTGGTGTAACCTATTCTAAACCTTCTTTGCAGTAGTGAAATTGAAGCGTGTCCGCTCTTTGTAACAAGTTTTAATGCATCTGCAAATAAAGGATCTATATTTTCTTCGGTTTCTTCTGAGGTGTAGTTCAATACATTTCCTTCTGCCTCTACGTCATTTTTACCATTATTTTGATTTTGCTGTTTTAAAAAATCTGTCAGAGCTTTAATTTCTTCGGTGCTTATAAAAGCATTTTGTACTCTTACAGGTTTAGCCATGCCCAGGGGATAATAAAGCATATCCCCCTTGCCTAAGAGCTTTTCAGCTCCGGCCATATCAAGTATAGTTCTCGAATCTACCTGTGAAGAAGTCGTAAATGCTATTCGTGAAGTAATATTTGCTTTTATTATTCCCGTTAATACGTCTACAGAAGGCCTTTGTGTAGCAATTACTAGGTGTATCCCTGCTGCACGAGACATCTGCGCCAGTCGCGAAATTGAATCTTCCACTTCCGCAGGAGAAACTAGCATTAAATCGGCAAGTTCATCAATAACAACTACTATATAGGGTAAGAATTCTCCTTCCCATTTATTGGAGCTCAATTTTTCATTATAAGCGGCAATGTCCCTTACTCCTGCCTCAGCAAATATATCATATCTTTTTATCATTTCTTTAATCATATTTTTTAAAGCGGAAGATGCTTTTTGAGGATTGGTCAATACAGGAGCAAGTAGATGAGGTATGCTTTTAAATACATTTAATTCCACCATTTTGGGATCAATTAATAAACATTTTACTTGATCAGGCCTGGCATTAAAAAGCATACTGCAAATAATTGATTTAACACATACACTTTTTCCCGATCCTGTTGCTCCGGCAATAAGTAAATGAGGCATATCCTCTAAACTAGCCACTACAGGGACACCGGTAATATCTTTTCCCAGAGCTATTGTTAACGGGGAATTCGAATTTTGAAAAGCATGAGACTCCAGCATTTCCCTGAAATGAACCGGAACTGTTACTTCATTGGGTACTTCTATGCCTAAAGCTGCCTTTCCGGGAATAGGAGCCTCTATTCTTACTCCGGAAGCAGCAAGATTCAGGGCTATATCATCTGCTAAATTGAGTATCTTGCTGACTTTAACCCCAGCATCCGGTTGCACTTCAAACCTGGTAACTGTGGGTCCGGAAACGTAATTTACCACTTTTGCCTGTACACCAAAACTCTGAAGTGTCTTTTCCAAAAATAATGCCCTTTCTTTAATATTTTGTTTCGTGTTAGCTTCATGAGAATTGTTAGCGGGATTTAATAAACTTAAAGGTGGCCAATTATAATCTTCATTTAATTTGGGGCTCATTTTATTTAATTGATTGATGGATACTGTTGTGTTTGCATTATCTGATGTTGCCTGAGAAAAGTCTTTTTCTTCATCATTAGCTTCTTGAGTTTTCTTATTGCTGGCGTAGTCACTAGCTTTAATGTTTTTATTATCCAATTTCGAAGCTGATGGAACTTGATTTTTATCTTCTTTATCTCCATTAATATTATCTTTCTGCCGCCGGTTTTCTATATTTTGAACGAGAGAGCTTACAGCCTTAAACAAACTTTTTCCCAGGCTTTTAATAAATTCCCAAATTTCCGTTAATGAAATGTTTAAAATTAAAAGTATACTTACTATTGCCAAAGTAATTATAATTACATAACTGGCAATTTCTCCGAATAGATAGTAAAGTATAATTGAAAAAGCAGCGCCTAATAAACCTCCTCCTTCATGCTGATAACCCATATTAAAACTTTCGGAGAAAAAACTTTCCTCCGGTGCTATATGTTCAAGCATAAAATTAAAATGATATGTCATAATTAACAATAACATGAAAGATAATATCCCTAAAAGCCTGGTTTTTAACATAAATTTTTCATTTTTTATCACAAAGCGCAGCGCAATAGTTATTATAGCCAGAGAAATAAGAATAGCCAAATCGCCGGCTATTACACGCATTAAATTGTGAGCAAATATACCTATAGTTCCGGCTTGTTCCGGGAATTGGAGCCCCACAATACAAAGAATCCCGAGGGCAATCAAGCCTATGCCTTTTATGTGAGAGATAATTTCTTTATTGAAACCGCTCTTTTTACCCAAATTTTCACCTCGTTAAAATATTTCTACAAAACACTTCGTTAGCAATTCAAATAATCCTTTAACTATTAAGAAGCCTTAATTAAGCCATTATTATGTCTATTTAATTATCATAAAAATATGATGTATAAATATTGAGGAAAAGTTTGGGGAGTTTTTCTTGATTTTTTGGTTTATAAAAGATAATTTGCTAAACAATAGTATATGTACCGATACCAAAAGCCACATCTTTCCCGGAATCACTCTTAATATCTACTTTGCACACAGAAATTTTTCGCCCTTTTTTAATAACACTTCCCCTGGCGGTAATTCCTGTTTCTTCAAGTTTAATCGGGTTTAGGTAATTAATTTTTAGTTCAACAGTGGTAACACTTTCCTTCTCCACATCTATCCAGTTAAATAGAGCAACAGCACCGGCGGCGTCAAGCAAAGAAGCTGCAGCGCCTCCATGCACAATAGAAAAAACTTGTCCCAGGTCTTGCTTAATAGGAAGATAAATTTCTGCGGCTCCGTCCTCCATTTTTTTTACTTTAAAACCTAAAAGACTCCAATAAGGGCTATTTTCCAATGCTTTTATAATATCTTTGTTTTCCATAATAGTTCCTTTATAAATAGAATATTTTAATTGTTTGCTTTCATAATTATGGGTAAAATCATAGGGTTTCTACCGGTTTTTTCCCAAAATAAACGGCTCATCTTGTCTCTTATTTCATTTTTGATCACATTTTCATCTTTTTCTTTCTTTTTATCTTGTTTTATTTTTTTGAAGTATTTAATGATTATATTTTTGGCTTCGTCAAGGAGTTCTTCGGATTCACGTACATAAACAAAACCGCGAGTGATAATTTCTGGTGAACCCACCACCTTTTTATCATCCAAAACAATTACTACTATGACAATGCCGTCTTCCGACAACACTTTTCGATCTTTTAACACTATATTACCCACATCTCCAACACCCAAACCGTCTAATAGGACTTTGCCGGCAGTTACTTTCTTTAGTTTTTTCCCGCCTTTTGAGGAAAACTCTATCACTGAACCATTTTCTGCAAAAAAAACATTTTCTTTTGGTATTCCTACTTTTTCAGATATTTTTGCCAGGTGGACCATATGACGGTATTCTCCATGTACCGGAATAAGGTACCTTGGCTGGACCATGTTTAACATCATTTTTATCTCTTCTTCGGCTCCATGCCCAGATACATGAACTCCTGACATCTGGTGATAATATACTTCAGCCCCTAGTTTAAAAAGATTGTCTATTGTTCGAAACACCATTTTCTCGTTTCCCGGGATAGGAGAAGCAGAAACAATAACAGTGTCACCATTAGCAATTTTGAGGTTTCTATGTTCGGATTTTGCCAGTCTGGTTAAAGCAGACATGGGCTCTCCCTGGCTTCCGGTAGTAATAACAGTTATCTCGTGGGGAAGTAAATTTTCTAATTGATCCAGGTCTACCAGAAAATCATCGGGAATATCTAAATAACCAAGTTCCCTTGCGATTTTAGTAGTATTAAATAAGCTCCTTCCTGTGATTGCGATTTTTCTGTTATATTTAACAGCAGAGTTGACAACTTGTTGAACGCGGTGAATATTGGAGGCAAATGTGGCTACAATAATACGCCCCTCGGCCATGCGAAATATATCATCTAAGGCTTTTCCTACTTCTTTTTCCGAACCGGCATAACCTGGGGTTACGGCATTAGTGCTGTCGGAAAGCATAACCATAACGTTACTTTTACCTAGTTTGGCAAGTTTATCATAATCCGTAACAAGTGAATTAACCGGGGTTTGGTCAAATTTGTAATCGCTTGTATAAACCACGATTCCGGCAGGCGTTTTAATAATTACCCCTACACAATCGGGAATACTATGATTTGTTCGGAAAAATTCCAGCTGAATATTATCCGATAGAGTAACTTTATCCCGCGGGGTTATTTCTTTTAATTCAGGTTTTCTCACTTGATTAAATTCAGACAGCTTAGCTTTTACCATTCCTAATGTGAGCTTGGTTCCCCAAATTGGCACATTTAAATCGTTTATTATATATGGCAAAGCCCCAATATGGTCTTCATGGCCGTGGCTGAGAATAATTCCTTTGAGATTTTTTTTATTTTCTAAAAGATATGATATGTTTGGAATAACAGCGTCTACGCCCAACATTTCATCTTCTGGAAAGGATAGTCCTGCATCTAAAACTAAAATTTCATCCTCATATTTAATGACAAACATATTTTTGCCGATTTCCCCCACTCCGCCTAGAGGGATAATTTGAATTCTTTTGTTTTTATTTTTACTTTTTTTATAAGCCAAATTATTACACTCCTACATAGTTTTCTACATAAATTATTCATTAATAATATTTTTTATCAATTTATATTTATAAAAAATACATCAATATTATAGTAAATCCTTCTAAAAAATTATTCATTAATTAAATCATTTATAATAAGTTACTAAAGCATCCCATAAAATGAAGCCCCCCTCAAAAAAATAGATCTTTAATAAACCGAGTGAGTTTATTTTTCCATGGAATTATAGCCGGCAAGTATTAAAGGCCGGTATGTCCAAAGCCTCCTTCATTTCTTTCTGTTGATGGCAATGCATCACTCTCAATAAATTGTACGGTTTGATAACGCTGGATAACCATATGGGCAATACGATCACCGCGATTAATTTCGAAACTATTCTCACCCAGGTTGATCAATATAACCTTAATTTCACCTCTGTAATCTGAATCAATAGTTCCCGGAGTATTTAAAACTGTAACCCCGTGTTTTAAAGCAAGACCGCTTCTAGGCCTTATCTGAGCTTCATAACCTACCGGCAAGGCAATCTTAATACCCGTAGGAAATAACATCCTTTTATTTTTTTTCAATAATACTTTTTGCATTATAGCAGCACTGAGGTCAACCCCAGCAGCTCCTTCTGTCATATATGAAGGAAGTGGTATATCTTCATTTCCTTCAATTTTCTGGAGGTACACTTTTAAATCTTCCATATATATCTCCCGATTAATTACATAAAAGCGCACACCCATGCAGAACAATTAAGATATGCGCCGCTTTCAAGTATCCATAATGTAAAAAAAGTAAAAAAAGACAACGCTTAATAAGTATATGGTTTGATAATATATTTATCGTCTCTTCTTAAAGTCATTTTTCTTTTGCCTGTTATCACTTCCAGATGATTTTTCATCATAACCTGCAGGTTTCTCCATAGCTTCTTTTCTAGAAAGGTCTATCCGGCCTCGCTCATCAATACCCAACACCTTCACCAAAACCTCATCACCATGTTTAACTACATTTTCAGTTTTATCTACATGACCATAATCTAAGTTTGAGATATGTACAAGTCCTTCTTTCCCGGGCAGTACTTCTACAAATGCTCCATATTTTTCTACCCTGGTAACTTTACCCAGGTAGGTTTTACCCGGTTCCACATCCCGCACTAAATTTTCGATCATTTCTCTTGCTTTATCTCCTGCTTCTTTATCAACCGCAGCAATATATACTTTTCCATCGGGTTCAATATCAACACCTGCCCCGGTATCGGCAATTATTTTATTAATCATTTTACCTCCCGGGCCGATAACATCTCTAATCTTGTCTACATCAATTTGCATGGTAAAAATACGCGGAGCATGAGGTGAAAGTTCTTCCCTGGGTGCTGCAATGGTTTCATCCATAATGTCCATTATATAAAGGTATCCTTTTCTAGCTTTTGAGATGGCCGCAGCCATAGTGTCCCTTGAGAGTCCTTTTACTTTTGTATCTAGCTGCAAAGCATTTATGCCATTTCTGGTGCCGGCTACCTTAAAGTCCATATCTCCAAGAAAATCTTCAATGCCCTGTATATCATAAAGGATTTCTACTTCCTCTCCCTCTTTAATCATCCCCATTGCGATTCCAGCCACTGCTTTTTCTGTCGCCACGCCGGCATCCATTAAAGCGAGAGAACTGGCGCAAACACTACCCATGGAAGTAGATCCATTAGATTCTAAAACTTCCGAGACAAGTCTAATAGTATAAGGAAAATCGTCTTTATCAGGTATTATAGATTCTAAGGCATGTTCAGCCAATGCTCCATGCCCGATTTCCCTTCTTCCCGGACCTCTCATAAAGCCGGTTTCTCCTACACTAAATGGTGGAAAGTTGTAGTGATGCATAAAACGCTTTGATTCTTCAACTCCCAATCCATCAAGGATTTGCACTTCCCTTAAAGCTCCCAGTGTGCAAGCTGTTAATACCTGGGTTTGTCCGCGTGTAAACAATCCGGAACCATGAGCTCGAGGCAAAATACCGGTTTCACAACTTATTTCTCTGATTTCCTCCGGTTTACGGCCATCCGGTCTTATTTTTTCCTTCAAGATCATTTGGCGTAATGTTTCTTTTAGTTTGCCTTCAAAAACTTCTTTTAAATGAATTTCACCTTCTGGATACAATTCCAGGTACTTGTCTAAAAATTCATTTTTAACCCGATCAATCTGTTCTTCCCTCTCTTGTTTTTGCGGAATGCGTAATGCTTCATTAATTTTATTTTCTATTTCTTCATGCATTTTACCTAACTCTTCAGCAGAAAATTCATCCGGAGCTACCACTTCCATTTTCGGCTCTCCCAATTTTTCTACCATTTCTTCTTGCACAGAGATGATTTTTTGAATTTCTTCATGTCCTTTTTCGATACTATCCATGAGTTTTTCTTCATTTATTTCTTCCGCAATTGATTCAACCATCATGGTAGAGTCTTTTCTGCCGGCAATAAGTAGATGCAGATTACTTTTCTCCTGTTCTTCCACCGATGGATTTACTACGGGTTGGCCGTCTACCATACCCACAACTGTTGCAGCCACCGGACCATCAAAAGGTATTTTTGATATGCATAGAGCCGCCGAAGCACCAATGATCGATAATGCTTCTGGCGGGTAGTTTTGATCAACAGACATTACTGTAGAAACAATATGGACAGAATTACGGAATTTATCAGGGAACAGAGGGCGCAGAGGTCTGTCAGTTAATCTGGCAGCAAGGGTCGCTTTCTCAGTGGGCCGTCCTTCTCGTTTAATAAAACCGCCGGGGATTCTGCCTACAGCATATAACCTTTCTTCATAATCAACTGTAAGAGGGAAAAAATCTACTCCTTCCCGCGGTTCATCTGAAACTGTAACAGTTACCAATACAACTGTATCACCATGTTGCACTTTTACCGCTCCGCTTGCTTGTTTCGCAAGTTTACCTGTTTCCAGAATTAGCTCTTGCCCACCAAAGTCTACTTTAAATGTTTCCAAATTTAAAATCCTCCTTTAATTTACAAAGCGGGGCCACACCCCGCTTTGACTTTAAAAATCATAAATATGTTATTAATTATTTTCTCAAACCAAGTTCTTGCAAAATTGTTCTGTAACGATCGGGATTATTATTTTTTAAATAATCCAGCAAGCCCCTTCTCTTTCCTACTAATTTTAAAAGGCCTCTCTGCGAATGATGATCCTTTTTATGTTTTTGCAAGTGCTCATTCAAATAATTAATACGCTCAGTTAAAATAGCTATTTGAACTTCCGGCGAGCCCGTGTCATTTTCGTGTAATTGATAATTATTAATAAGTTCTCTTTTTTTGTCCTGTGTAAACAATAGCTACACCTCCCTTTTTGTATTTATCCCCAAAAGCCAAGTAATACGCCGGGGAACGCAAAACCTAGCTTATGGTTCATCTACAATATTAAGTCTATCACATCTAATTGCAGGTGTAAACAAAATAAAAACCTTTAAACTTACGCTCTAAGTACTTAATTTGAAAAAAACTGGTAGTTAGAGACAAAATTAAAATTAAGGGGTAGATATTTTCTTATAATTATTAACCCTGGGTAGCATTCCCTCTAAGGGTTCTTGAGCAAGTTTTCGTATAATGCCAATATCTCTGGATAATTGTTTTTTTAAAGCATCTACAGTGGAAAATGCAAATTCTTCTCTTATTTTTTCTATAAAATAAACGGTGATGTCACTTCCGTATATATTACTTTTAAAATTTAAAATATTAACCTCTACGGTTAACTCACCACTGCTAAAGGTAGGGCGTATCCCAACGTTGGTAGCTCCATAAAACAGTTTATCATCTTTTGATATAATAGTATAATACACGCCTTTATCCGGTAAAATAAGTTCTTTTGCAACTTTTATATTTGCCGTAGGAAAACCTATCTTTTCTCCCCTGCCATCACCTTTTACTACTTCCCCATAGCGGTAATAATAATAATTCAAAAACTTTGAGGCCTCTTTTACTTTTCCTTCTGAAAGCATGCCTCGTATATTAGAACTGCTGACTATATTACCTTCAATATTTACCGGCGGACAGACTACTATTTCTACATTATTTTCAATGCCCCATTTATTTAAACTCTGCGTATTACCAAGGGCATTTTTACCAAAAGAATAATCAAAGCCCGTTACTACGCCCTTAGCATTAATACTATCTTTTATATAAATATCCAAAAATTTATGGGGGGAGATTTGGGCGATATAACTGTTAAAAGGTTCAACAATAAGATAATCAAGCCCCAGAAGTGTCAAAATGTCGGCTTTCATTTTCACATCAGTTAAAATTTGCAAATTGCTACCTGGATAAATTATTTTTGCGGGGTGGGGTTCAAAAATAAGAGCTCCACTGAGTAGGTTTTTTCCTTTGGCCTTTTGGACTGTCTTTTTTATTACAGATTGATGGCCCAGGTGAACTCCATCAAAATTACCAAGAGCTATAAATATATTGTTTTTACATTTATTTGGCAAATTTTCAATACCATTTATAATCTGCATCTAATATATCCCCTTTTTTTAACGTAGTATTTTTTCCGGCTTAAACATTAATCCCCGGGAGGTATTCTCCCAGTGTCCGATACCCCAAAAGTTATTTTTTTGATCATATATTCTCCATAATTTTTCATCCGCTGAATAATTCCTTTTTCCCAAAACTTGATTTCTAAAAAGATAATTTCCTCTTGCCAGGAAAGGTATTGCTTCATTAATTACTTCTAACCAATCCATTTCATGTAAAGGATAATCCATAGGATATAATAAATCATCTATACTTTGTTCGGCAATAGCATTATCTAATCTTTCTAAAGTTACACTATCTTTAAGGTTAAAGTTCGCCACCTTCGTCCTGACTAAAAAAGATAAATGTGCTCCACAGCCTATTTGTTCCCCAATGTTCTGAGCTAATGATCTAATATAAGTTCCGTGTGAACATTCTATGTCAATAAGTAATCTGGAATAATCACTTTTAAAATAATCTACTAGTTTTAATTGAAATATATTTACTTTTCGTGATGGGGAATTAATTGGCATACCCTCCTGGGCCCATTTATATAATCTTTTACCCTGATATTGAACTGCAGAATATGCAGGGGGAATTTGTTCAATTTCGCCAATATAATTAGACAAAAAATTTATTATATCATCTACAGACAATTCAGGTACAGTTTGAATAGAAGTTATATTGCCTTCACCGTCCAAAGTATCTGTAGATATTCCCAGGGTAATTTCCCCTCTATAGGCTTTTTTACCACTTAAAAGAAATGACGAAATACGGGTAGCTTTGCCTAAGCATAAAGGTAAAACCCCTGACGCAGCAGGATCCAGAGTGCCGGTGTGCCCAATTTTAATTCCCGGCAATTTCTTGCGTGTAAATGCTACAACATCATGTGATGTCATGCCGGATGGCTTCAAAATATTCAATATAGCATTCAATTTAAATCACCGTCATTTTAAGTTATAAGTTTGTTGTAGAATAAACGCAATCAAAAAACGGAGCTATTTTGTCTCAGTAATAACTTGAGATAAGATTAACTGCAGCTTCCAGGGTTTTCTTTTTCGTGTGCGCATAAAAACCTTCTGCACGAAATCCTGCAGCTTTAGCATGACCGCCGCCATTAAATTTTTCAGCTATTTTGCTTACATCAACTTCTTTACTCCGCATTCCCACCTTTACTTCTCCTTTTCCATTTACATAAAAAAGCATTCCAATTTCCACAGTGTCAATGCTTTTTGCATAATTTACTATGCCATCAAGTATTTCCAGGGAAGCGCCTACTTCAAATAAATTTTCTTCACTTATTGTCATACAGGCTATTTTGCCATCCTCAAATAGTTCTAGTGAAGAAAGGGCTTTGTTTAGCAGCAAATAATACGCCAATGGTTTTTCATCAAATATTTTTTGGGATATTAAAGAAGGTTGTAATTCATAATTTTTCATTAAGTCGGCAACAATCTGGTGAGCCCGAGGGGTAGAATTCTCGTACTTAAATGAACCTGTATCAGTAGATATAGCTACATAAAGTGCTTGAGCTATCTTTGGATCCAAATAAAGATTTCCCCGGCCAATCAATTCATAAATAATTTCCCCGGTGGCTGATGCTTCCGGATAAACCAGATTTATATGACCAAAATACTCATTGGTTATATGATGATCTATATTGATAATTACTTCAAATTTGTTTAGTTGCTCAACTGAAATTCCTGTTCTGGATGTATCACTGCAATCAAGGACAATTAAAATATTTCCTTCTGCTACTTCTTCATTAAAAATACTTGAAATAAGTGGAGGGTCATCCAAAAAAGTATATTTGGCAGGAACTTGATCGCGGCAAAAAACATTTATAATTTTGCCGCTGTTTAAAAGGGTTTTAGCTAAAGCTATTAATGATCCGATACTATCTCCATCAGGCAAGTAATGAGATACTAAATAAAATGATTCTTTTTTATTAAAAATATCCAACAAGCCTGCAAAATTATCTTTTCCCACATTAATTTTCCTTTTCGGGCATAATTGATTTTAAAACATTATCAATATGAGAACCATACTCAATAGAATGATCAGAAATAATATGTATTTCGGGGATATGACGCAAGCGAACTCTTTTTCCTACTTCTGTGCGAATAAAACCCGCTGCTTTTTGTAAAGCTTCAAGAATAGCATTTCTTTCCCCCTCATTTTCTTCAAAGATACTTATATAAACCCATGCATGGCTCAAGTCTCTGGAAACCTGTACTTCAGTAATAGAAGTCTTGGCAGGTATTACCCGGGGATCTTTAATTTCATCCCTTATTATTTCACTTATTTCTTTTTTTATTTGACCTGCAACACGGTATAAACGTGAACTACTCATGTTTTTTCCTCCTATCTATCTAAAAAAAATAATTGCTAAATCACTTTTACTTCTTCCATTGTATATGCTTCCAAAATATCACCTTCTTTAAAATCATTAAAGCTTTCTAAAAGTATTCCACATTCATAGCCATTTGATACTTCTTTTACATCATCTTTAAAGCGCTTTAGAGAAGCAATTTTTCCCTCATGTAAAGTTTGACCGTCACGTATAACTCTTATAGTACTATTACGGGATATTTTCCCTTCGGAAATATAAGACCCGGCTATATTCCCTACACGAGAAGATTTAAAGACTTGTCTTACTTCGGCCACTCCCTGCACTACTTCTTTATATTCCGGGTCAAGCATTCCTGTCACAGCTGCTTTCACATCTTCAATCACTTCATATATGATTCGGTAAGAGCGAATATCAACATTCTCAGACTCTGCCATTTTACGGGCCTTTGTATCCGGCCTTACATTAAAGCCAATGATGGCTGCGTTAGACGCAGCTGCTAACATGACATCAGATTCTGTAATAGCACCAACACCACTGTGAATTATTTTAATTTTGACTTCTTCGATGCTTAATTTCATTAAAGAATCTTGTAATGCCTCTACTGAACCATGAACATCCCCTTTTATGATCAAATTAAGTTCTTTTACTTCTCCCTTTGTGATTTGCTCAAATAAGTCATCGAAAGAAACCGGTGAGGATTTTCTTGATATTTCTTTATGTTTTTGTGCTCTTTTTTCCGCTAAATGGCGGGCAAATTTTTCATCATTAACCACGTAGAGTTGGTCCCCGGCTTGGGGGACATTATTTAATCCCACAATCTTAACGGGTGTGCAAGCATCAGCCTCTTTAATTACTTCACCTCGATCATCCACCATTGCTCTTATTCTGCCATATATATGTCCACATACTACCGGATCGCCTATTTTAAGGGTTCCTTTTTGAATTAAAACTGTGGCTAAAGGCCCTTTACCTTTATCAAGATTTGACTCAATGACAATACCCCTGGCTGCTTTTTTAAAATTAGTTTTATACTCATTCATTTCAGCTAAAAGTACAATCATTTCCAATAACTCGTCTACACCTTCACCGCTTAAAGCACAAACCGGGACACAAATTGTATTTCCACCCCAATCTTCGGGAATCAGCCCTTGATCGGCAAGTTGTTGTTTTACCCTTTCTATATTGGCATTTTTTTTATCTATTTTATTTATTGCAACAATAATATTAACTTCCGCGGCTTTTACATGGTTTATAGCTTCAATTGTCTGTGGCATTATTCCGTCGTTAGCTGCTACTACAATTATAGCAATATCAGTTACCTGGGCCCCTCTTGCTCTCATTGCCGTAAAAGCTTCATGGCCGGGAGTATCCAAAAATATTACACCCTCATCATCAGTAAGAACCCTGTAAGCCCCAATATGCTGAGTAATACCTCCTGCCTCACTGTCTGTTACATTAGATTTACGAATATAATCCAATAAGGATGTCTTGCCGTGATCCACATGTCCGAGAACAGCAACAACAGGATAACGGGGAGCTTTAACCTCTTCATCATCACTTTCGGTTTCGGTGTCACCAAGTTTTTCTTCTTCCAAATCACGTTGATAAGAAACCTCTACATCATATTCAGAAGCTACAAGTTCGATAACTTCAGGAGAAAGTTCTTGGTTAATATGGGAAGGAACACCTAAATCCAATAAGATAGAAAGGACATTTGCAGAAGAGTCTTCTAGTTTGGAAGCAAGTTCATTAACGGTAACATTTCCTTCCAACTCTATTTCTTTCTTTTCTTCCTTGGCTTCTTTTTTAGCCTTTTCCATACTGGCTTTTCTAGCTTTTCGACCAAGTTTGCGTGTTTCCGTATCTTTATCTTGAACTTCCACACCGGTAGCTGCTTTTGCAGTTTCAGACGTTTCTTTTTCTTCAACAGGTAATTTTTCTTCATCAACCTCTTTGGTTGTAGTTTCTTCCTGACCTTTTTGTTGCCCGGTTAATACCGAAATCAATTTCTGTGCAGTATCTTCATCTAAAGAACTCATATGGTTTTTAATGGGTATATTCATATCCTTTAAAACTTCGATCAATTTTTTACTGGTAGTGCCCAGTTCTCTCGCCAGCTCATACACCCTCATCTTTTTCATATTATTTCACCTCCAATTACTCATTAGCGATTTTACAGTTATTATTTTTCCTGTATCTCCTCAAAACTAGCATATAGTTTTTCGACAATCTCAGGTGGTACATAAATTTTCAAATTTTTTGCTAGCTTTTTCCCTTTAGTGGCTGAGTGTAGACATTCCTTTTGAGCGCATATATAAACACCCCGGCCAGATTTCTTGCCGGTTAAATCTATATCTACATTACCTTCAGGTGTCCGGACAATTCTGATCAGTTCTTTTTTAGGTTTTTTTTCTCTACACCCCACGCATACCCTCTGGGGAATTTTACGAAGTTTGGTCAACTTCGTTTTCCTCCTTTTCTACATTATTTTCTGTAAGCTTTTCACTTTGTTCTTCTTCTTCAGAGTTGCTATGGTCTGTGGAAGAATTTTTTAAGGATTCCTTTACTTCTTTATCTATCAGGTCTTCTTCCTCAGCCTCAGAAGAAGTATTATTATCTTCAAATTCTTCTACCTGTGATTCACTAATTATATCAATTTTCCACCCACTTATTTTAGCGGCCAGACGAGCATTTTGCCCTTCCCGGCCTATGGCCAATGATAATTGATTATCTGGGACTATTACCTGTGCATGATTGTTTTCATGATCAATATTTACGGAACTCACTCGTGCCGGGCTTAATGAGTTTTTTATAAACTCTTCGGGGTTTTCACTCCATTGTATAATATCTATTTTTTCACCCCTTAATTCATTGGTTACCGACTGGACCCGTGTCCCCTTAGGGCCAACTAATGACCCTACTGAATCCACATCTTTATTAGTCGAGATTACGGCAATTTTTGAACGATGCCCCGGTTCTCTAACTGTTCCTTTTACTTCGATAATTCCATCGTAAATTTCCGGAACCTCCATCTCAAAAAGACGCTTCATTAAACCTGGGTGAGCTCGAGATACTATAATCTGCGGGCCTTTAGTAGTTTTTTGCACATCAAGAATATAAACTTTTATTCTTTCTCCTTGTTTGGGCCTTTCATAAGGTATTTGTTCTTCCGGAGGTAAAATCGCCTCTGTTCTGCCCAGGTCAATAAAAATATTTTTTTGCTCAAACCGTTGTACCACACCCGTAACAACTTCAGTTACTCGATCTACATATTCTTCATAAACTATTTCTCTCTCCGCTTCCCGAATACGCTGGATAACTACCTGTTTTGCAGTTTGTGCGGCAATTCTGCCAAAATCTTTGGGCGTCACTTCAATTTCCAGTACTTCTTCCAAATTGATTTCCGGATCATAATTGCGAGCTTCCTCAATATTCATCTCTGTTTGAGGATTGTTAACTTCTTCTACCACATCGTAGCTCCTAAATACTTTCATTTCTCCCGTATCACGGTTTATCTCTGCTTTCGCATTTGTAACATTATTAAAATTACGTTTATAAGCTGACATCAATGCTACTTCTATCGCCTCAAAAAGGATTTCTTTATCAATACCCCTTTCTTTTTCAATAGAATCAAGAGCTGCTAATAGTTCTTCATTCAATTGTTTCTTCCTCCTTTCAAATCCTTACCGGATTCCGGCTGAAATATGAGGTTAGCTTTTGCTATTTTATGAAAAGGTATTTGAATTTCATTGCCACTCTCTCTTAGCTGGAGCAAAATATTTTCATCTGAATTAATGCCTCGCAACCGGCCTTTAAAGTTTTTTTGTCCCTGTAAAGGTTCATGGGTAGATACTTTTATGTTATAATCTATGAATCTTACAAAGTCATTTTTCTTCTTCAACGGCCTTTCTACGCCCGGAGAAGAAACTTCCAATACAAAATGATGGCTTATTAAATCAGTACGATCTAATAAATCGGAGATTTCATGATTGATAACTTCACAATCATTTAAGGTGATGCCTTTTTCTTTGTCGATATATATACACAAAATCCAATTACCACTCCTTTGCGACCACTTTAAATCTACTAATTCCATATCGTGATTTTTAATAATTGGGGTTATAATATCTTCAATTTCGGATAATAATTCGTTTTTCTTATGCATTTAAACTTAATCCTCCTAGATTGTAAATCTATTTAAAAGAAAGAGTGGGCCCCCCCACTCTTTGCACTTAATAGTAAGTACTTAATAAAATCCTAACATAGTGCGCCTGTAATTGCAAGAACTAAAAAGTGTGCCCTCTAATATAACAGGTTAATTGACAAAGTAAATGTAATAAAATATAAAAAAGAACTTAGGTGTTCTTAAAGTCCCTCATTAATAAATTTAAGGGTCTTTTTAAATATTAATTCTTTATCATAGTCTAACGTGGCTACGTGGTAAGAGTTTTCTAACCATACAAGTTCTTTTAAAGATGAACCAATATTATTATAAATATACGATGCATTTTGCGGAGATACTACTGCGTCTTCAAGAGAAGCAAAAATTAAAGCGGGCTGATAAATAGAAGGTAGTTCTTTTTTTACTATGTCCAATAATTGTATTAATTGATGAATGGCCGGAACGGAAGTTTTATCGTAGGTTATTTCCTCTGCTTCCGGATCTTTCAAATTACCTCCTATAGCCGGAACAGTTTTAACAAAATATTTTAAAAAGGGTACCAACTTCATTTTCGGATCATTCATAAATACCGGAGCGCATATAGGAATAACACCTTTTATAGCTTCAGGGTAATGATATGCCAGGTGCAAAGACAATGATCCTCCCATTGAAAGTCCCGCTATATAAATATATTGGCAGTATTTTTTTAACTCCTGAAGTCCTTCTTCGGCAGAAGATATCCAGTCTTTATAACTACAATTGTGCATATCTTCCACATTTGTTCCATGCCCTGACAGTCGTACTCCCAATACAGTAATATTATTATCTGCCAGAAACTCACCCATGGGCCGGAGAGAAGAAGGTGTCCCCGTAAAACCGTGGACTAACAAGCATCCTACCTCACCTGCTTCATAAAAAAAAGGTGCTCCCCCCACCATGAATTTTTCAGCCATTGAAATTATCTCCTTTAGTTTAATTATACTATCTTCATAACTATAATAAGTTATTCCACATGCCACTATATAATCCCTTTTTTCAAATATCATTGTGTTAATAATAAATAAATGTGTTTTAGAAAAAATATTTTTCTTAATGAAGGATATTATACTATCCTTAAAGAAGTTGTAACGCCGTAGTTAAATTTTAGAGCAGGAGGTAATATTTAATGGATTTAAAGGAAAAGGCAAGAGAACTCGGGCGGGAACTAAAAAAAACACCCGAGTATGAAGAGCTTGAAAAAGCAAACGAAAGTATTAAGAACGATCCAAATGCATCCCAGTTGGTGGAAAAGATTAATGAAGTTCAAGATCAAATCAGTTTTGCTCAACAATCCGGCGTAGAGCCCAGCAATGAGCAAATGGATCAATTCAACGATTTGAAAGCAAAAATGCAAGACAATTTAACCATTCAGTCCTTTCTTAAAGCTCAGGATCAATTTAATCAATTAATGCAAGATGTAAATTCTGCTATTAGTGAGGGAATAACTGAAGGGATGGAGGAAGAGGGAGGTGGGTAATTTTTTGATTGCAGTGTGCAATTAATGCACTTCATCACATTTAGAAAAGGAAGCTATATTAAATTAATAAGTATGGAAGCTGTATTCATATTTTTATGGTTTCCATACTTATTTTTTTATTATAATTTATTTTGGACAAAATTTTTAATAGCTCCAAAATAACTTACTTGACCAACAAACATTATATCATTGTGACCTGCCCCGGTTATGAGAACAAATTCTTTTTTTTCACTGCCTATATTTTGAAAAAGTTTTTCACCCTCTTTAGCAGGTATTAGGGAATCATATTCTCCGTGGATTATCAATGTGGGCACATTTATGTTTTTGATTTTTTGTAAAGAATCCTCCTCCAGCTTTTTTAAATCCAAACCGAAGGAAGGCAAGCCAAGGTGTTCTAATAAGTTGGAAGGGCTTACAAATCCGCTTTCTACTATTAACCCTTTTATTCTGTCTCCATAGTTAAATGTCAATTCTAGAGCGGAAATGCTACCCAATGATCTTCCCATAATCCATATATTATCAGCCCATCCTAATTTTTGCAGTTTTTCAACTACTTTGTAGAATATAACATGCCCGTCATTTATTAATGAATAAAATGAAGGTGAACCATTACTGGCTCCATAGCCCCGGTAGTCTGCAACCACAATATTTAATCCGTTCCGGGTATAAAAAGGAGCAATATCATTATAATCGCTGACAACTTCACCGTTCCCGTGAAAATAGAGAATCCAGGGGTCTTCATAATTACCGTAATAAAAGCGGCACGAAATATTTATACCTTCTTCCACTTCTACCGTAAAATCAAATGAATTATCCGGACCGGGTCTAAAATGTTTACGTGGATAAAAAAGGAAATTTATTAAAGGGGAATTATCTATGGCAAAATATTCTTGATTATCCATTATATGTCTCCTCAAAGAAACGTTTAAACTCTCTGTTTACAATTGCACTGCCAGTTCAAAAGCTTCTTGCATGGCTTCTAAAGCTTTTTGAGGATTGGCTGCATCACCAATAACATATGTTTCTTTATTTAATGCTTCTTTTAACTCATTATAAAGAGCATTTTCTGCCGTTGAGCCCACAGCCACTACTACAGTATCTGCCGGAATTAAATTATCTTCTCCTTCTTCATTCTCCGCAATCACACCTTGAGATGTTATTTCTTTGGCAGTGGTGTTTTTTAACGTTTTTACATTACTGCGGCGCAGATCATCAATCATGGTCCAGCGGGTTGAGATACCGATGTCCTTCCCAATTTTCTTTAACATTTCCACCACGGTAATAGTCTTTTGACCTTTAGTTATCAACTCAAACAATACGTCCGCATTCTCTGCCTGACGAGCAAACAAGAATTTCAATGATTCTCCGGAAATGGTCCCCTGTTCGGCAATAAACATAGCAACTTCAACTCCTATAGCACCACCGCCCAATACTACTACATTGTCTTTTACAAACGACTTTCTTTTCAATACATCCCAGGCCATGACCACATTAGAATTATCAATGCCCGGTATATCAGGTTTAATCTGTTTTGCGCCGGTAGCCACTATAACAGCATCAAAATTTTCTTCCTCAACTTTTGGTAGGGTAGCCCGGCAATTAAGATGTATATCGACTCCAAGTTCGTTAATTTCTTGCTCAAGGTAATTATAAAGATGGAGGAAATCAGCTCGGCCGGGGGGTGCTGCCGCTAAATGAATTTGCCCCCCTAGCTTTTCTTCTTGTTCCCATAAGCTCACATTATGTCCGCGTAAAGCTGCCACTCGTGAAGCTTCCATACCTGCAACGCCACCGCCTATGACCAAAATGTTCTTGGGTTTATCAGCAGGTAAGATAGGTGTTTCTTTTTCTTTGCCTGCCCTGGGGTTTACAAGGCATGTAACTTCTTGAAGGCTAAAAACATTGTCCAGGCAACCCTGGTTGCAGCCCAGGCATTTGCGAACCTTTTCCGGTCTTCCTTCTTTAGCTTTTAGGGGAAACTCGGAGTCGGCGATCATGCCGCGAGCCACTCCCACAAAATCAGCTCGTCCTTCAGCAATAATGTTTTCGGCTAACTCCGGGTCATTAATACGATTGCAGGCAATAACGGGAACCGAAACCTCTTTTTTAATATTTTCCGCCAAATAAACATAAGTTCCGGGCGGAACGCACATAGTAAGCTGAGGCACACGAGTTTCATGCCATCCTCCGGTAACATTTAAGCAATCAATACCTATTTGATCAAGATTACGGCAAAATTCTCGGATTTCTACGTTAGTATTACCGCCTGGCATGAAATCATTCCCACCCACTCTGACTATTATGGGAAAATCAGGGCCGACTGACTCTCTAACTCTGCTTACTACTTCCAATCCAAACTTCATGCGATTAGCCAGTGCACCGCCATATTCATCTTCTCTCTTATTAGTAATGGGCGAGAGAAATTGAGATATAATATATCCGGCACTGCCTATAATTTCCACCGCATCAAACCCGGCTTCCTTAACAATAAGGGCTGAATTGGCAAAAGTTTCTACAAGCTCTTTAATTTCTTCAACTGTGAGCTCACGGGGTTCCTCTCGAGTTAAACGGGAAGCGATGGGAGACGGGGCAACCGGTTGCTTGCCACTAAAAGCGGAATGGGTATATCTTCCCGCCTGGTATAACTGGGCTGCAATCTTCGCCCCTTCATTGTGGATTGCACCGGTTAGCTGTTTTAGCCCTTCCAAAAACCGACGATCACTGACATCTATCATCATGGGGCCTGAGCCTACATCATCAATCTTGCATCCCCCAACAATAATTAACCCCACTCCACCTTTAGCTCTTTCTTTATAAAACTCAATTACTTTAGAATTAATTTCTCCCTCCGGAGTATAATTTAGATGCATTGCCGGCATCACAATCCTGTTTTTTACTTCCACATTTCCGATGTAATTTGGGGTAAATAAATGTTTCATCTTTATCCTTCCTTTCTTGTTTTTTTCATTATTTATTTTTAGAGTTATCCAACTCAAAAATACCGTGTAAAACTCTTACACTGAGTTCTCCATACTTGGAATCTATGATGCAGGAAATGCGTATCTCGGAGGTGCTAATCATCTGAATATTTATATTTTCATCAGCCAGAGCTTTAAACATGCGGGCTGCCACACCGGGATGATTCTTCATTCCCGTACCCACCACCGATACTTTAGCAATGGAGTCATTAGTGCGTACTTCTTTGGCTCCAATTTCATGGGCTACTTTTTCGATTAAAGAGGTTGCTTGGTGCAAATCCGTAGAAGGCACAGTAAAAGTAAGATCTGTAAAACCGTCAATACTCACATTTTGAATGATCATATCCACATTTATTGCTGATTCAGCTAGCGGATTTATAATACGATGGGCAACACCCGGTTCGTCAGGAATATTTATAACAGAAATCTTTGCTTCATTACGATCGAGTGTAACCCCTGAAATAACAGCATCTTCCATCATATTGCTCTCCTCCTCCCTTATCCATGTATATCTATTTCCTCCAAAAGAGGATTTTACTAATAAAGGCACTTTATACTTGCGTGCTAGTTCTACCGCTCTTATTTGTAAAACTTTAGCTCCCAAGCCGGCCAATTCCAACATTTCTTCGTAAGTTACCATGTTAAGATGGCGTGCCCGGGAACAAATGTTGGGGTCGGCAGTGTAAACCCCGTCTACATCTGTATATATTTCACAAGCATCTGCATTCAATGCGGCTGCAACAGCTACCGCGGTTGTATCTGAGCCACCTCGCCCCAGGGTAGTTATATCTCCTTTATCGTTAATGCCTTGAAAACCTGCAATCACCGCTACCTTGCCTTCATTTAGCGTTTGCATTAAATTATCCTTACCTACTTCTAAAATACGCGCTTTTTGATATGAACTATCTGTAATCATTGGGATATGCCACCCCAAATAAGATTGCGCCGGACACCCCAAATTTTCAAGCGTTATAGCCATAAGCGCAGTGCTGATTTGTTCACCCGTTGAGACGATGGAATCCTGTTCTCGAGGTGAAGGAGGCATATCACTCACAGAGCGGGATAATTCGATTAGACGATCGGTTTCCCCCGACATGGCTGAAAGAATGACTGCCACCATATTTCCTTTTTGGTGATCAGCAGCTATATCCTGCGCTACTTTTTTAATATGATCGATTGTTGCCAGGGAACTTCCCCCGTATTTTTTAACCAATAAAGCCATTTTTATCCACCCTTCAATATTTTATTCTTTTGTAACGGCACATTGCTCAACCTTTCTTTTAAGCGGGTATAACGCTCAAAAGGTTTATTATTATTAATAGAAATGGCCAATGCTTTTTTGGTTCCAAGTAAGACCACCATTTTTTTACCTCTGGTAATTCCGGTATAAATAAGATTGCGCTGTAACAAAATAAAATGTTGTACCATTACCGGAAGAATGACAACGGGATATTCGCTCCCCTGTGATTTATGCACTGAAACCGCATATGCTAAAGACAATTCGTCCAATTCCATAAAATCATATTTTACAATTTTACCGTCAAAATTAATAGTAATTTCCCGATCTTCCCTGTCAATGTCAGTGATCCAACCAATGTCGCCATTATAAACTTCTTTATCATAATTGTTTTCTAATTGTATTACTTTGTCTTTAACTTTAAAGATTTTACTGCCATGAACTACTTCATTCTTTTTACCGGGGTTTAAGAGTTTTTGAAGTTCTACATTAAGATTAGCTACTCCTATAACCCCCTTATTCATGGGAGTTAAAACCTGTATGTCTTTTAATGCGTCATAGTTAAATTTCTGAGGGATATGAGACTTGCAAAGCCCGCAAATTTTTTTCAATACGTCTTCAGGTTCGTCAGATTGTATAAAATAGAAATCAGAAGTACTGCCGGCAGGCGGATGGCGTATATCCGGGAAGTTTCCCCTGTTAATTCGATGTGCGTTAAGGACTATTTTGCTTTCTTTAGACTGCCGAAATATTTCCGTAAGTGTTACTACTTCTATAACATTAGAATTAATAATATCGCGTAAAACATTCCCCGGGCCCACTGACGGAAGTTGATGTACGTCTCCCACCAAAATTAATTTGGCTTCCAAAGGAATTGCTTTGATCAGGTTATACATAAGAAGGATATCAATCATGGAAGCTTCATCGATTATTACCACATTAGCATTTAAAGGATAATCATTGTTTCGCTGGAACCCTCCTTTTTGGGGGCTAAATTCCAGTAACCGGTGAATAGTTTTAGCTTCATAACCGGTGGTTTCTTCCATTCTTTTAGCTGCCCTGCCAGTTGGAGCAGCCAGGAGTATTTTTTGTCCTTTTAGCTTGTATATATTGAGCATTGATTTGATAATTGTTGTTTTTCCCGTCCCCGGCCCTCCGGTTATTACCAATACCTTACGCTTGGCCGATAACAAGACCGCTTCTCGTTGTTTTGGAGCCAGTTTTATATTTAATTCCTTTTCCACCTGAAACAAGTATTTTTCCGCATCGGCATTGACAAACAAGCTCTGTTGATCGCGAAGCTGCAAAAGCCTGTTTGCTAAATTTACTTCGGCAACATGTAAGAACGGCAAGTAAACAGCTTTCTGGTTAGTAGCTAAATCTTCTTCAAAAGAATCAGCTAAATCTTCCACTATAATCCTTCGCTTTTCAAATAACCCGGAAACAGCCTTAACTATTATCTCCCTATCTACATTCAACATTTCCTTTGTTTTGTCAATGAGAGATTCATAGGGGTAATATACATGCCCTTCATTAGTGAGGTTTTGGAGGGCATAAATTGTTCCCTCTTCTGCCCTGGCAATTGATTCCGGTTCAAATCCTATTTTTTGGGCAATCTTGTCAGCTATGATGAAACCAATCCCTTTTATATCAGATGCTAGACGATACGGATTTTCATTTACTACATTAATGGCATCTTTGCCATAAACTTTGTATATTTTAGCCGAATAGGCTGCACTTACTCCATGCTCCTGTAAAAAAAGCATTATGTCTTTGATGTCCTTTTGTTGTTCCCACGCTTCAGAGATCATTACTATTCGCTTAGAGCCAATGCCTTCTACTTCAAGTAACTTTTGCGGATTGTTTTCAATAATGTCAATAGTATCAATGCCAAATTTGTCAACCATACGGCGAGCCATAACAGGGCCAATTCCTTTAATCAGTCCTGAACCAAGATATTTTTCTATGCCATTAACTGTTGCAGGTATAACTGTTTCATAACGCTCTACTTTAAATTGTTCGCCATATTTTTTATTATGTTCCCACTTGCCTTCCAGCTTTAGAAAAACTCCCGGGTTTAGCCCGGCTAAATTCCCAACAATGGTAGTTAGTTCTCGCTTTCCTTTTTCTTTGAGCTTTGCCACTATGAAATGATTTTCTTCATTATAAAATGTAATTCTTTCTAAATATCCATATATCGTTTGCAAAAAAAAGTCCTCCTGAAGGAGTTTTAAATAATTTTCTATACTTCCTGATCGCGAGCTTTCATCTTTTTAATAAACACTATAATTACAACTATGACAATCACTATTGCCAAAATCAACATAACTATTGTAAGCACATCAGGAACATCCACTGCTACTTGCATATGATTAGCTTCTTCAAAATCCAAATTCCATATCAATGTCCTTCCATCCTCGGTAACTTCATCTGCATTATGGCTGGCAGGAGAAATAGGAAATTCCATTCTGATAGTCATGTCGGGATCTAACATCGCAAGCATGTCGCTATTTCCTCTTCCAATATCAACCCCGGCCAGAGAAAAAGTATGATCTACGGAATATTTATTGGTAAATAAACCCTCTTCAATGTGAATCTCAGGAGGTTCAACGTCACCTAAAAACCTTATATCCCTTAATTCTTCGGGATCTGCAACATGTCTACTTGCCTGAAAACCTTTCATGTCTCCTCTCTCAAGAGGTTCTACTGTAAAACCGTCTCTTTCTAAATCATCTTCCATGGTACCAAAAATCTGCCGGGTATCCCCAAGCATATCTAGTTGAGAACTTGCCAGTAAAGTAAACTCTAAATCGGCGCTTCCGTCCAGGTTAAACGAAATATAAAAATCTCCTTCTAAGCACCCGGTCAAAAATAATACACATAATAAAATCAAGATAACCAAAAAACATTTTCTTTTCACTTTATTCCCCCCCCTTTTTTCATGGGAAACCATTTAATAATTATAGATAACCTATTTGCCTCCTTAATATTTATTATAACAATTTCTGCAATAGTTTCTATATTCCTCTTAATTTTTTTAACGGGAATTCACAAAAGTATTGGTTGAGAGTTTTCTCATATTAATAAAAAACCGGTAGCAGGTTTAAAAATTTATGATAATACTTGATAATTAATTCATTACCTACTACCGGCATAATAAAAAACTTATTATATTTTACGCATTTTCTAATAAAAGAAGAATCACTATTACTTTTAATTGTTTTATTAACACCCCAGTTGACGAGCAATAACCAGGCGCTGTATTTCCGAAGTCCCTTCCCCGATTTCCATTAATTTGGCATCTCTCAAATATCTTTCCATGGGATAATCTCGCACGTATCCGTAGCCACCATATATTTGGATGGCTTCCAACGCTGCTCTTACTGCTGTTTCTGAAGCAAAAAGCTTTGCCATGGCTGCCTCTTTACTAAAAGGATAAGAATTATCTTTCAGCCAGGCAGCTTTATGGACCATTAATCGGGCAAGTTCAACTTCCATAGACATATCGGCAAGCTTGAACTGGATAGCTTGAAACTTACTTATGGGCTGATCGAATTGAACTCTTTGCTTGGCATATTCTAAAGAAGATTCCAGGCAAGTTGTGGCAATCCCTAAGGATAAAGCGCCAATACTGATACGCCCACCATCAAGTACTTGCAGGAATTGTTTAAATCCCTCACCTCTTTTACCTAAAATGTTTTCTTCTGGAATTTTAACATTATCTAAAACCATTTCCGCAGTATCCGATGCTTTCAAACCCATTTTATCATATGCCTTGGATACATTATAGCCGGGAGTATCAGTAGGCACTATAAAAGCGCTAATACCTTTACTTCCCTGGCCCGGTTCTGTTAATGCTGTTACTACTGCTACATTGGCTACAGAAGCATTGGTTATAAAACACTTACTACCATTAATAATCCAATTGTTCTCTTCTAAAACAGCAGTAGTTCTCGTAGAACCGGCATCAGAACCAGCTTCAGGCTCTGTTAAGCCGAAAGCTGCAATAGCTTCTCCTCGGGCAAGACGAGGAACCCACTCTTGTTTTTGCTCTTCCGTGCCAAATAGATAAATAGGTCCACTTCCTATGGAGCAATGGGCCGCATAAGTTATACCTATAGAAGCGGAAATTTTTGAAATCTCCTCCACCGCCAAGGCATAAGCAAGGTAGCCATCCCCGGTTCCTCCATATTCTTCGCTAAAAGGCAAAGCAAAGAGATCAAGGGCAGCCATTTTATCAAATATTTCCCGGGGAAACTTCTCTTCTTTTTCCAGGTCTTCCACAATGGGAGCTATTTCATTGCGGGCAAAATCTCCCACCATTTTCTTTATCATTTGGTGATTTTCGCTTAAATTAAAATCCATTACCTTTCCCCTTTCCAATTATTAAAACTTTTTAATGACTACTCTTGAAGTTCAGGAAGGTTAGCATAATAATCTAATGCTTCCGGATTAGCCAGGGCCTCTTTGTTTTTAACTGCTTCATTATGGATTACCTGGCGCACAGCCACTTCAACTTTTTTACCATTAATAGTATAGGGTATATCAGCTATAGGGATTACTTTAGCCGGAACATGCCTGGGTGTGGTATTTTGCCTGATAGTGGTTTTTATCTTCTTTTCTAACTCATCATTGAAAGTAGCTCCTTCAGCAAGTTTTACAAAAAGTAATACTCTTTCATCCCCGTCTACTTTTTGACCAACCACTAAGCTGTCCACTACTTCTTGAATGGTATCAACTTGCGTATAAATCTCGGCAGTTCCGATCCTTATTCCACCCGGATTAAGGGTTGCATCAGAACGCCCGTATATAATTACACCCCCATTTTCTGTAATTAAAACATAGTCTCCATGAGCCCATACTCCGGGGAACTTTTCAAAGTAAGCCTTATGATATTTTTCGTTATTTTCATCATTCCAAAAATAAACAGGCCTGGAAGGGAAGGGTTTGCTACAAACCAATTCTCCTTTTTCATTAATAACCGAGTTGCCATAATCATCATAAGCTTCTACTTTCATCCCCAGGCCACGACATTGCAACTCTTCTGGATAAACAGGCAAAGTAGGATTACCCAGAGCAAAACAAGATACGATATCCGTTCCCCCTGAAATAGAAGAAAGACACAGATCTTTCTTTATATCCCGGTAAACAAAGTGAAAACTTTCCAATGTCAGTGGCGAGCCTGTAGATAATATAGATTTTAAGTGGTCAAGCTTGTAGGATTCCCCGGGCTTTACCCCGGCCTGCTCTAAAGCAGCCACGTAACGCGCGCTGGTTCCAAAAATATTAATTTGAAAATCCTGAATATGCTGGAATTGAGCACCCGCATCAGGATAAAAAGGTGAACCATCGAATAAAAATATGGTGGAACCGACAGCCAGTGCACTTACCAGCCAGTTCCACATCATCCATCCACAGGTGGTAAAATAATGTATGGTATCATCTTTTTTTAAATCGGTGTGAAGAACTAATTCTTTCAGATGTTGGAGCAATGTGCCTCCGGCACCATGCACAATACATTTAGGCGCTCCTGTAGTGCCGGAAGAATAAAGTATATAAACCGGGTGATCGAAGGGAAGTTGAACAAATTCTATAGAAAGCCCATCTTCCAAGGCACGAAAGTCTTGATAATGTATTGCTTGCGATAAGCTACTAATATCTGCCTTTTCTTCCGTATATGGAACTACTACAACTTTTTCAATGGAAGGGATTTTTTCTGTTAATTCTTTTACTTTTTCCAGAGAATTAAAGAGTTTTCCATTATAAGAATAGCCGTTAGCAGTAAATAATATCCGGGGTTCAATTTGTCCAAAGCGATCATAAGCCCCCTGAACGCCAAAGTCTGGTGAACATGACGACCAAATTGCTCCCATACTGGTAGCTGCCAACATAGCTACCACTGTTTCAATCATATTGGGCATAAAGCCTGCCACCCGATCACCTTTTTTGATCCCCATCTCTTCCAAGGAACGCCTAATGCGAGCAACTTCATCAAAAAGTTTGCGGTAAGTAATTCTTTGAGGCTCACTAGCTTCACCTTTAAAAATCATAGCCACTTTATCTTCATCTTTAAAACGCAGCAAATTTTCGGCAAAATTTAGTTTGGCTCCCTCAAACCATTTGCGGCCGAATACTTTTTCTGTATCATCGACAACTTCAGAGTATCCTTGTGAATAAATTACATTTCTATATTCCCACATAATGCTCCAAAAGCTTACAATATCATCCACCGACCAGTTATATAGACTTTCATAATCTTTAAAGTTTGTGCCCAGTTTTCCATTAACGTAATTAATAAAATTAGTCATATTGGCATCTTTAATCCTTGAATCACTCGGTTCCCATAAAGGTTGTTTCATTATTATTCATTCCTCCTTAAAAATAAAAATGATGTTTTAAAAAACTACTGACAGTATAAATTCAGAATAATGTTGTAAAAATTTCCTCCTCCTTTCTAAATCAATTAAATAAATCTCCCCAAAAGTATATGTTATTTTATAAATAATAAGCAAAAATAATCTAACTTTATTAAACAAGATTCTACGTACGGATATTATTTCCTTCTATTTTTAAAAAATTTTATACTAAACAGTATTATATGCCACTTAAAAATACCTTTTAGTATGTTGTTCATATTGCGGCAACATCAAATTATTGAAGCATAAAATAATTAATAGCTTTTTTAATATAAGGATTTTTTATAGTTATGAAGTATTTTAATAAGAGTATCAAGTAAAATCTCGTCAGTAGATTAAAATTTTAGCTAAAGTTTGAAGGTCATTCTACTAAAATCAACCCTAAGTTATTCCAGGCACTGATAATTCTCAAGGCATTTTTGAAGTTCAAGTTGTATGTCCATTTTTAGCTCTTTTGGCTCTTGGATTATTACCTGGCTTCCCCAAGAAAGAAGCCAACTTCTCAGTTCAGGAGTATCGGTTACTTCGAACACACATTCCAGACAACCATCTTCTAATTCGTAATTTTTCTGAGTATGATGGTATGTTGATTCCCTGAAAAGCCGAGATGTAGGTGAATAGACAAATATTTTTAACTCCACTTCTTCCATGCCCCGGTAGATACGCCAACTTCCTTCAAGGTAATTTCCCAGATTAAAGTCATCATTGCGTTCGAATTTTTGGGCGGTTTTAACCAGTGAGATAAAGCGATCCACCCGAAAACTGCGTATTTTACTTCTTTTATGGCAGTATGCCGCCAGATAAAGGTTACCATTGTGCCAAAAAAGATTATAAGGATTTAACTTCCTGTTGCGAGAAATATCGCTGGAAAAAGAGTCATATTCAGCATTTAAAATACAATTATTTTTCATACCCTCTTCAATAGTGTGAATTATTTCTTCCCAAGGGGTGTAATCTTTTGATTGATTGCTTAAATAAGTATAAAGGGGACGCATTTTGTAAAAATGCTCCAGCTCATCCCGATGACAGATTGCAGTTTTGATTTTTTCAATGGCGGTTTCCAAATCACGGGAAAATGGCAATCCCTTCTGATTGAAAAATGGTTGGCAGGTAGTAACAAGTGCTAGGGCTTCACTGCCAGTAAGCTTGAGAGGAGCTATACGATAGCGCTGTAGGCTAGAACGAGGATCTTCTGTTTTATAAAGATGATATCCGTTTTTCTTTAAATCATTTAAATAACGGTATATTGTACGTTCAGAAGCATTCAGGTGCTTAGCCATTTCTTCCACTGTAAGGCCGGGTTTTTGAGCCATCAAGCATAACATGTTTACAATATTATCTGTTTTACTCATAAAGCACCTCGGGTAAAATACTTCGTTAACAACAACATGACTATTATTTAATATCTTCTATTCTTGCCAGTACAGAATCAGTTATTACTTCAGTTCCACCAAACACAGTAACTTTTACCAAAAATGATGAAGTGTCAAAATAGGATTCTACCTCATCTATCAGTTCATTCCGGGCGGTTAAAAGAACCGGTGCCTTGTTTGCCGCGGCATATACCCCACCGCTTAGTGCATCGGGAAACTCTAAACCAGTGGCCAGGGTAGCTTCCTCAGGCGCAGAAACATATCTATTTGCTATTTCCACAGCAGTTTCCCAGCGGTTGGCTCCGTAAACTCTTCTGGTGGCGCCGGCTTCCTCTTTCACGTTTTGGCTTACCGCAGCCTCGCCGCCGATAACATTTATCCTTTTTATGCTGTCTTCATTTTCTGTAAGATAATTAGCAGTACTTTCACTCAACTCAGTCGGACGGGTAATCAGAATGGGAGCGCCTTTCATTGCCGCCGGTCCGGATACAGCCACTGCATCTGCAAATTCCAAACCCGTAGTGAGGAAGGTTTCTTCGGGAGAAGTTGTTAGTTCTTCTGCTATAGCTATAGCTGTTTCAAAACGTGTATCTCCTTTCAATCGTTTTACTTCATAACCTTTTTCTACCAGATCATCTTTAACATTTCTGGAAACAGCCGCTTCCCCGCCTAAAACGTAAACAGTGTCTCCTTCCGTCAGAAGGCGCCCGATTTCACTGGCAGTTTCCCCGGGTAAATTATCCGAACGGGTCAATAGTAGCGGTCCTCCTTTTTCATGAGCCAGAGGAACACCGGCTAAAGCATCGGGAAAATCATCGCCACGCGCCAGGACCACAGTATTTGCTCTTTCATCAAATGTTTCTCTGCTAATCTCCACAGCAGTATCGTAACGTCCCTCTCCGAAAATACGATTTGCTTCTATACCGATTTCAAAATCTAATTCGATTTCATAAACTCCATCTTCATTCGGAAATACAGAAACAGGTATTTCAGAACGGATGTTTAATGCAGGACGAACCCCGGCATTACCTCTATCGGCCATGTTAAAAACAAATCCTCCTCCTGAATCAACACAGCTAACATAAGAAGGGCCATCAGAGAAGGGGGAGCGACTCCAGTACCTTCGGGTTCCTAATCTTGGAAGTTCTGAAATCCGATAATCATCGCTAACACCATCAAAATAAGGGTAAACACTACCTACTGAATGAGTATGACGATGATAAATATCACCAAGTTCTGTGGTAGAAGGAACAAATACCCTGTCTTGAGTACTGTATGAACTGCCTTCATAATCTTTATTGGGTAAATTTATAGGAATAACGGCACTCTGAAAAGTATTCGAAAAAGCGTCATAAAAACCTTCGCCGTCATGGATACCGGTGCTGTTCAACCAGGGACGTATGCCATAATTAGCTGTATGGTGGGTACCACTTTCTCCCCAATGATTGTGACCATCCCTGTGGACATGGGAACTATCATCAAAAACATGCATCCCGATAAGTTCTTCGGAAACAAGGGTAACTCCGCCTTCGCCGTAATGATCTTTAGCTACCACAATCCATGTGACAGGCCTGGTAACATCCCCGGTATTATAGGTATAATATGTGCCGGTGCGGTATTCCCATTCCCATGAATTATCCACAACTTTATCGCCGATCTCCAGGTCTGATAATTTCTTATGTTCTCTTTGTTCAAAATTTGCTACCAGCACTCGATCTTCTAATATTTCAAAAACATACTCTTTGTTAGCGCTTACTTCTCTTCCGTTTTCGGTCCAATTGACAAAATAATATCCCTCATTTGAAGTGGCGGTAACTGTTACTTCTTCACCCTCGTCGTAAGTTCCCACACCTTCTACATCACCACCTTCTTCAGGTGAGGCAGAAAGGTCTACTTCATATTCCGGATCAGGTTCAGGCTCGGGTTCGTAATCCGGATCTTCCTCAAAATTAGCTGTCAGGCTCCGATTTTCTTCTATTTGGAAAGTATAAGCTTTATCAGTAGTTACTTCATCGCCGTCTTCGGTCCAATTAACAAATAAAAACCCTTCATTAGGGGTGGCCGTAATTGTTATTTCGTCACCTTCTTCGTATGTGCCGGCGCCTTCCACGTTACCGCCTTCTTCAGGTGAGGCGGATAACTCTACCTCATATCGAGGATCGGGATCCGGATCTTCCTCAAAATTAGCTGTCAGGTTTCGGTTATCTTCTATTCGGAACGTATAGGCTTCATCGGTGCTTATTTCGTCACCGTCTTCAGTCCAATTAACGAATAAATATCCCAGGTTTGAGACCGCAGTGACAGTTACTTCCTCCCCCTCTTCGTATGTGCCGGCGCCTTCCACGTTACCGCCTTCTTCAGGTGATGCGGTTAATTCCACCTCATATTCTCTCGATTCAAAATTAGCCACCAATTCCCGATCGTTTTCTACTTCAAAAGTATATTCTTCATCGGTGCTTACTTCGTCACCGTCTTCGGTCCAATTGACGAAATAATATCCTTCGTTTGCAGTGGCGGTAACAGTTACTTCTTCTCCATACTCATAGGTTCCAGTACCTTCAACTTCTCCACCCTCTTCGGGATCGGCATAAACGTTTACATTCCGGGTAGGTAATTTTACTGTAACCATCCACTCCCTTGTAATTTCTTCAAACTCATCATGAATCTCATATATCAGCGGATCGGTAAAATCATTTGCAGTTTCACCGCTTTCCTGTGGCTCTCCATCTACTTCTGCAACGGCACCTTCGGAAAGTTCAAATTCGGCTACTAACTCTGTTAATTCGGTACCCGAAGGAACTTCCACATAAACATTATTTTGAGCAAAATTTATGTTCGCAGGTTCAAGCTCTTCCACATCCTTAAAATTAAAGTCTAATATACCCGGTAAAAATCTTTTGAAGTTTGGATAATGATAATCGGGAGAAAATTCCCATATATCTTCATCCCAGTTTATATATATTTCACTTGAAGGTGTGCCGGTTTGCATTTCCTCCGTGGTTTTCGGGTCGCCTTTTCCTGTATCGCTCTGGCCGGTTTTTTCTTGATCATAATAACTATCATATACGGTATCATCGTTATTACCAACTAATCCTCCTATAGAACTACCGGCCCCGGTCACTTCACCGATGGCATAGTTGTATACTACCAGCTCCTCGTTATGTCCTACCAACCCCCCTATCTTACTATCGCCGGAAACATCTCCTTTGGCATAACAATTTTCCACAATGGAGTTTTCGTCAACGTGCCCGATTAATCCCCCTACACTGTTGTTTCCAATGACAGCTCCCTTGGCGCAGCTTTTTGTAATAGAATCGCTGCTGCGTCCAACCAGACCCCCAATATAGTCACCGCTGCTGGTAACTTTTCCTATTGCATAACTTTCAGTAACAGTCCCTCCTCTGCTTTCCCCGATAAGACCGCCTGCAAAATTGTCGTCGCTTTTAACATCCCCGGTAGCATAACAATCCGTAATAGATTTACTGTAACTACGCCCTATTAAACCGCCGGTATAAAAACCATCACATGTAACTTTTCCTGAGGCAAAACTGTCTTTAATTGAGCCAAACCTACTTCTTCCGAGCAATCCGCCTGCGTTGCCTTGATGGCGTCCCGCATCTTTTCTGGCAATATCGCCCAAAGCATAACTGTTTTCGATGGTATTATTAAAAGTATACCCAATGAGGCCGCCTATATTATCACCATACCCGGTTACATCTCCCTCAGTAAAACTGTCTATAATATTTTCCCCTTCACTATACCCAATGAGGCCGCCTACATTTTCATTTTTACCGGTGACGTCTGCTTTAACATAACTATCTGAAATACTTCCCCCTTCACTATAACCAATCAATCCACCCACATTCTCAGATTCTCCGGTAACCTCCCCTGTGGTAAAACTGTTAATTATATTCGCTCCGTCAGAATATCCGGAGATTCCTCCTACATAACTTTTCCCAAGGATGTTTACACTTTCCAGGCCCATATTTGATAGCTCTGAGCTATCGCCAAGGTACCCGAATAAACCGGCATAGTTTAAATCCGGACTTTCTATGTAAAGATTAGAAATTTTATAGCCTGCACCATCATAAGCACCCTCGAAAGGATAAATTCTACTTCCCACAGGCTCCCAAGAATCTCCTTCAAGGTAATCCTCTAAGTTAATGTCAGCGATTTGTTCAAAATGAGCATCTAAATATTCCCTAACGTTATCAAGATGTTCGGCTGTTTCCACTAAGTAAGGATCAGCTTCCGTGCCCGCCCCCCCTGCAAACTCATTTTCCTCTTCTTCCTCTAATGCCCCTCCGGCCGGCATCACCGGCATTGCGAGTGAAAAAACAAACACCATTAAAATAGCTAAGCTTATTATTACTTTCAAATTACCTCTCAGATACATTTTAAACCTCCTAAACAAATATTTTCAGGAATAATGTTACCTTACTAAAAAGGAAAATCAAATATAACAACAGTTATTTTTTTATTGCTCTCTAGTATAATTCTTACTATAATTTCACCACCATTTTACTTAATTGACAGTTTTAAAAATATTTAGACTCTACTTTATTTCATATTCTATCACAGCTGACATTTTTCCTCCATAATAAACTTAAATAGCAACATATACATTTGCTTTACCCCATAGAAATAAATTAACCCAAACTAATATAATTTAGTTGATGATGATTAAATAAAGTTGAATTTATTAAAAATTGGAAAAATGCTTTTAATTGACTTGGATGCAAAAACTGGATTATTATAGTTTATGGCTTATTCAATTATGAAAAACATGTAAAACAAATATTAAATTTGCAAGGTTCTTAAAAAACCGCATATAAACATAATGAAAAGAAATATCCTAATAACTTCTAATTTGGATAACTGATGTATGGCAAGAAATATATATGAAAGGGCTGTCTAAAATGAAAATACTAATTATTATTCAAGGGAAATATGGTAATCGGATAGTAGAACATATAAAAAGCAGGGCTCCTGAAGATTGGGAAATTAACTCCTGGAAACTTCCCAATATTAGCGAGCCCATTGTGGAGGAGCCTGATAATTACTTGCCGGTAGAACTTCCCGAGGCAGATTTAATATTGCATCTGGGCGAACAGGCTCAAGCTGCTCAACTGATCCCTGATATGGTAAAAGGTACGGGCGCGCAAGGAGTCGTAGCCTCTATTGATAACTCCGGTTGGATTCCCCAAGGTTTGCGTGTCCAATTGCGGCGGGAACTTGCTCGAAAAGGAGTAACGATTGTATTCCCGGAACCTTTATGTTCTTTGGATGAAGAAAAAGTTGGCTTTTATAAATCCACTCAGGAACCTTATACCAGTGAAGTAATCAAAGAGTTTGCCCGTCATTTCGGGTTTCCTTCCCTGGAGGTGGAAATAGACGAACAGGGCTTCATTAAAAATGCTATTGCCAGGAGAGGTTCTCCTTGTGGTTCCACTATTTATACCTTAAACAGGATCATTGGATTAGAAGCAAAACAATCAATTCCATCGGCGGGTTTGATGTGCCTTCATTATCCGTGCCTGGCTTCCATGCAATTAGAACGAGGTGACCATGGAGTAGATACCATTATGCATACTTCGGGTAGGGTATTTAATGAAGCCCTGCAAAAAGCCATAGAAGAACATGGATTTGTATTCCGGGTTGAAGAGAAAAGTGAAAACCATTAGCGTATGGCTAAAAACCAATTCATATTATCATAATAGATGACCCAGAAATATATTAACAAAGAAAAAGTAAATAAATAACCCGGAAATATCCTTGATGGTAGTAATAAAAGGATCTGAACCTGCAGCCTGGTCAAACCCCATTCTCACCAGGATAAAAGGAACCAAATACCCCAGTGCCGTAGCCAGAGTTATGGTGAGAGTTAAGGAAATACCCACCGCGTAACCAAAATTCGGTTCTTGCTGCCAAAGAGAAGCTATTATACCTGCTGCTATACCCATGAGTGCACCTATGCTCAAACCGATGGTTAATTCCCTTAACCAGTGTGAAGCAAATTTTTTGACATTTATATGCCCCAGGACATAAGCTCGGGTAAAAATAGTAGAGGATTGAGTGCCTATATTACCTCCCATGTCCATAATCACCGGAATAAAAATGGCTACCGCAGCAATTGCTTCCAGGGTTTCCTCGTAAGCATCGATAACTGCGCCTGCCAGCAATCCTCCTATCAAGGTAATTATCAAGAAAGGGATGCGGATTTTCCATACCTCAAAAAGGGAACCGCTTACCAGTCGCTGGCTGCGTCCCGACTCCTGGCTGGCAAAAGAGGTAAGACCTACCTTATCAAAAATATCTTCAGTAGTTTCTTGTTCCAAAACATCCACGGCATCATCAATGGTAATAATTCCTACAAGACGGTCTTCTCTATCTACCACGGGTACAGCTAGAAGGTCCAGGTCCTGCAAAAGGCGAGCCACTTCTTCCTGGTCAGTTTCGGTGGTAACGCTCACAATTTTTTCGGTCATAATCTCTTCCACTTTTTGTTCCGGGGAAGCAATGATAAGTTCTCTTAAAGAAACTACTCCCTCCAACTTGCGGGTGGCATCGGTAACATATAAGGTGTAGACCATTTCTTTATCTTTTCCCTGGCGGCGCACGTTTTCCAAAGCTTGCTGTACTGTTTGATCTCGCCTCAAGCGCACATATTCGGGAGTCATGATTCTACCTGCTGTTTCCGGCGGATAACCCATTAAAATTGAAGTTTTATCTCTGTCTTCCTTGGACAAAGAAGAAAGTAGTTTTTTAGCAACTTTGGCGGGGAGTTCATCCAGCAAGCGGGCTCGATCGTCCGGTTCCATCTGAGAAAAAAGTTCCACTGCCCGCTCTTCTCTGAACATAGAAATTAATGTCTGCTGCATACTGGTGTCAAGTAATTCAAAAACTTCCAAAGCCTTTTCTTTGTTAAGAAGGCGAAAAAGGACAATCCATTGTTCAGGGGGAATATCATCTATTAACTGAATGATATCGAGATTGTTAGCTTCATTGACACTTTCCTTTAAAGATTGTACGTTGTTGGTCTCTAAATATTGCATTACCTCTTCATAAAATGTCATTATGTCCAACCCCCTTGTTTTGTTAATTAAGCCTGAAAAGAAATAATAAAACAGCTCCGAGGAGCTGTTTAGCCACAGATAACTACTACCGGCGTGCCAAGCACCGGTTTAGTTTTACCCCTCGTCCAGGATTCGGCACTAAATGACGTAGGCCTTTAAAGCCAGCTACTTTAGGCAGGCCTTAATCCGACCATGCCTGTTCTACCCGTTGGCGTCTCTGGACATTTCCGGGCAGTAGCCTTTGTTCATTTAGGAGCCTCACCCAACAAGCTTCTATTCCTTTTAAGATAATCTAATTATATTAGATAAATTCCATACTGTCAATTAATCTATCCCTATAACACTTTAAATTATGCTGTATTTCTATAATTTTTGGAGAACAGTTAACAAATCCCTGAACCGGTTTCCATATAAAATATCACTGGGTTAAATGGAATAAAGGGCCTAATAATATAACTAAGCGTATACGCTGTCCCAAATACTTTTGTAGTCTTCGACGGAACCATCGTCAAGGCAGCATTCAATAATTGTTTTTCCCAGGTAAGAAAGATCAGGGGTTAAAAACCGGGCGACTTCTTGTTTGAAAAAATCTGTTAATATTTTTGCCCCGGCATCGTATCCTTCTTCACCTACAGCATTTTGCCTGTCCACCTGTAAAAGTCTTCTGGTAATATAAATACCTTCAACTTTTAAAGAAGTCAACGCATTACCCAGAAGTGGACAACGCGCAGGAGTTTTGTGTTCGGGTTTAAATGAAACTGTGCCCCGTCGGGCAAGGTATTCCCTGATTATCCACTGAGGCATAAAGCCTACTTTAAAGGCTCCTATATATTGGTTTGGTATAAGATTATACCTGGTTTCCGGTGTGTTCACCATCTGTTCTAATAAGAGGTTTGCTTGGCTTACCATTTTCCCTGTAGCAAAGGGCCAGTATGATCCCACGCCTTCGCCGGATATACCTTCGGTATGGATAATACTTGGATTGGCATGTCCACGGGGAGAAACAAGCCTCCAGAGCCAGGCGAGAGCCGGAGGAAGAATATGAAGCATGCCGATTATGCCATAAGTGGGATTTTCTCTGGTACAAGGTGGCGTCCTCACTCCGAAACTTCTTACATCAACCTCTACGGGTTCATCTACGGTATCGGGAACAAGTTTTCGCGGCATAATAACCCTGGGGTTGGGATTGGGGTTCCCCTCTTCATCACGGGTATGCTCCCAGATGAGGCAAGTTGCGCCCGGTACACCCTCAATATTTAAGAAGATGAGCGGTTCCTCGGGATGAATGCTAAGTTTTTCATGATAGGGATCGGTGCCGTAATGGTCAATATGATCGATTCTTAAAAACCAGCCATTTTCAGCATCTTTTATCACCAGTTTCTTGTTATCTTTCTGAAAAGAGGGATGGCATAAAGCCATGTCATCGGTAACAGGCTGCAGTTCAGATGTTTCTTTTAAATCCAAATAAATATGTTCGTCATTCATGATACCCCTGGCTAAAAGAATGCGGCCGTCAGGATCTCGATGGATAGGGCCAATCATCTCGCTTTTACCGCCACCACTAGCACCCTCATGCATTAAAACCAGGGTGTTGTCATAAGGAGTAATTATCTTTACTGAAGATGCGTGCGCAGTAATCCATCCTTCCTGTTCTCCAAAGTTAAGTAATACGCCGTAAACTCCTTTTTTAGCGCTGGGCCCGGGGTATAGATTATAGGAAAACACTTCATGTACATCATCCAAGCGGTTATGAACTACAACCTGCTTACCGTCAAAATGAGTTTGCCTAAAAGGCGGAACAAGATATATTACGGCTTTAGGGGTAAAGCCTTCCGGAATTTCTTCTGCCGGGACAAATCCTTGAAGATCAGCAAGGCCTCCGGCAAAAAAACCGGCATTTTCCGGCCCAATAAAAAGGGCGGGATAATGCAAATTTTTCCTTTTTCCACCGGCTAAAAACGGCATCACAATAAGATTCTGTTTTTTCAGCCACTCAAAGCTTAATTGTCTTATGGGTTCAAAATCCTCATTGTAGGTATTTTTATATGTAGGTTTATCAGTTTCTTTGTCATCTGCAATTACCATTGAATCAGGATCGCGCCTTCTCATGTATGTGTCAACGTAATTAACAGCGAGTCCGTTTTTGCATTTTGCCACTGTTGCTTCTACAATTTTTCCGTATCCGGGTATATTATATGATATCTCAAATAAGTCTTTCTCTTTTCCGCCCATTGCCAGTTCCATTATATGCTCACGGTTTTCCGGAATAGTTATTTTATTATTAGTGCTAAATATTTGTTTTAATTCTTCACTTAAATTCATCTTCTCTAAATACTTGTTTATCATTTTCTTTCCTCCCACTAGGCATCAAATATCAACAAATAATACTAACAAATACGGGTCTATAAGTCAATTAATATTTTGTTTTTAAGCTTTTTTAGCCTTTGCTGAAAATAGACTACAAAAAAGCAACCCCGCCATCTTCCTTGTGGCGGGGCTTATTTCTGGTGAGCCATCCAGGATTCGAACCTGGGACACCCTGATTAAAAGTCAGGTGCTCTGCCAACTGAGCTAATGGCCCTTATTATATTTACTCTTAATGCTGTTTATCACAATGAACATTTTAAACGCTATGTATTTTGAAGTCAAGTCCCGGGATTCCATTTTTTATTTATTATAACTTCAGAAAATTTCTTATAAATGATAATTTTAACTTTAAGCCTTTTTGCCTTTAACCTAATTATACTTCAATTTAACAGTTTTTTCTACTATAAAACATCAAGGAAATAACATATGTATGGCTATTCCAAATAAACAAGTTCATATTTTTCAGGAGGCAGTTCTCTCAAAAAAAGCGAAGGACGAGTTACAAAGGAACTTCCCTGGCGATAATCATTTGTATAGGTAAGCAGGTGCAGATAACGAGCTGCACGGGATGCAGCTACATAAAATAGTCTCCTTTCTTCTTCCAGGTTTACATTTCCCCATCCACTGGGAAAATGCCCCTCGTTAACAGCAAGAACAAATACAGCTTCCCATTCTTTGCCTTTAGCACTGTGAATAGTAGAAAGGGTTAGATAATCATTTTCCCCCTGTGCCCCCATTTCATCTTCAAAGAAAAGTGTTTCTTCCAAACTAAGAGCTTCCAGAAAAGTTTCCAAGTCTTCATATTTTTGGCTATAAGAAGCAAGCCTTTCCAAGCTGCGATATCGTTCTTCCCAACTATCGGGAAAATTCTGGCTTAACAGTTCATAATAACCGTTTTCCAGGATATGATAAATTATTTCAGTAATCTGATTTAGGTTCATAATAGCTGCAACAGTTTGTTTAATGGTTTCCCAACCCTTTTTACCCCGGGAAGGCGTTATTTTTCCGGAAACAATACCTTCTAATGGTGACGGGAAAGCTATTATTTGGGAAATCACCTGGTCAGTCGCTGATTTTCCCAACCCCGGGTGCAAGGGGACTACTCTACGCCAGGATGATTCATCATGGGGATTATATAATATTCTCATCCAGGCTAACATATCTTTAATATGCGCTTTTTGCATAAACTTTAGGCCGCCAAATGTGCGGTATGGAATTCGTCTTTTCAGTATTTCCATTTCCAGATCCTGAGTTAAATAAGAGCTGCGATACAAAACAGCAATGTCTTTTAAGCGAAGCCCCTGTTGGTAAAGTTCCTGAATTCTTTGGGTAACAAAAGCCGCTTCTTCGGTAACATCCTTGGCTTTAACCACCCATGGTTTTTCACTAGATGGTTTCAATGAAGTAAGTTTTTTGGGCAGTTGATTTTCATTAAGGGAAATAATTTCATTAATCATGTCCACTATTTCCGGACAACTACGATAATTTTCTTCCATTCTGATAATTTCACAATCGGGGTGCCGTTTGGGAAACTGCACAATATTAGCTATATCCGCAAAACGAAACGCATAAATAGATTGAGCATCATCACCTACCACGCAAACGTTGGTCTCTTCCACCATCACATCTATTATATTACCTTGAATTACATTTGTATCTTGAAATTCATCTACTAACACATGATGAAATTTTTGCTGGTAGATATCCCGGATTTCACCATTGTTTTTAAAAAGTTCTAACCATTTAATAAGAAGATCATCAAAATCAAAAGCATTAATTTCTTTTTTTCGTTGTTCGTAGTCTTCAGCCACTCTTTGTAATAACTCGGTATATTCTTGTAACCGGGGATAATAAATGTCAATTATTTCAGCCAGCCCTTTACCCGAATTGCGGGCCTGGCTGATAGCCTTACCGGCAAAACCTCTTTTGACAAAAAGTTTTTGTTCTTCTGCCGATAATCCTTTTTTAATTTCATCAAAACCTTTTTTCATTATAACGGAGCGATCGTCTTCATCTAAAATAGTAAAATGGCTGTTTCGTTCGAAAAAATGTGGGTGGGCTCTTAGTATGCGAGCGCCTATACTGTGAAAAGTTCCTCCCCAAAGATCCTGGGGGTAATAACCCAGAAGATGCTTCAACCTCATTTTCATTACCTCGGCTGCTTTATTGGTAAAAGTCACCAGGAGAATGTTTCCCGGAGGCACTCCACTTTTTATCAGGTGTGCAGTTCTATGTATAAGCGCGCGTGTTTTTCCCGAACCCGGCCCTGCCAAACCCATTATGGCTCGAGAATTGCTGGTGACAAAATTGTATTGGGATTTATTAAGTTCTTTTTGTAACCTAAGCAGCCAGGCATTATATTCTTCTTCATTTATACTGTAATCTATGTGGTATTTCCGATTCATTTATTACCTCTCGTAATTGATGTTAAATTAAGGCCTTTAAATTTAATATTTACAAGGTAAGGCCCGTAACCTTATTATATCTTGTAAAATTTACAACTGAAAAGCTCATACCCTATAAGAGAGATGATAACACCCCCGGCAGTAATTTGCAATAAATCCAATTATATAATAAAATGCTTTTTGAATATAAAAGAAATCTTTAGGAGGTAATCATGGTAAAAATAGCAGCTTTTAAAGGTATAAGATACAATCCGGAAAAAGTATCATTTAGCAATGTAATTACCCCCCCTTATGATGTCATAAGTTCCGAGGAACAAAATGAGTTATATCAAAGAAGCGACTATAACTTGATCCGTTTAGAATACGGTAGTGATTATGCTGAGGATAATGAGCAAAATAACCGATATACCAGGGCAGCACAAACTTTCTCGAAATGGTTGGAAAGCGACGTTCTTATTCAAGAAAATTCACCTGTTTATTACTGGTATGAGCAGCAATATAACTGGAAAGGAACAAATTATACCAGGGAAGGCCTCATCGCCACTCTCCGCGTTGAACCATATGAAAACGGGAATGTCCTCCCCCACGAAGAAACACTATCAAAACCCAAAGAGGATAGACTACAGCTACTTCAACACTGCCGGGCTAATTTTAGCCCTATATTCGGGTTATACCCCGATCCCCAACGAACAGTGGAAAATGAATGTGCCCCGGTTAAAGAAAAACAACCTATTATTGATTTTACGGATCAGGATAATCAAAGTCACCGGATTTGGATTATTGACGACGCCCATATGCATCAGAGATTGGAAGAAATATTTGAATCATGGCCCGTTTTCCTCGCTGATGGACACCATCGATATGAAACAGCCCTTTATTTTTCGCAAATAATGGGATCTAATGCGCCGGATGGTTACCATCACGTTTTAATATTTTTATTTAATTTCTATAGCCCCGGCTTGTTAATTTTGCCCACTCACCGCGCTATAAAAGGATTAGACAATTTTAACACCCATGATTTTTTATCCCAACTTGAAAAATATTTTACTGTCGTAAATTACAGCCCTTCTCAAAAAGAATATTTACCCGACTTTATAAAAGAAATCAGGGGAAAAAGCCATGATCACTATATAATTGGACTGTGTATTTCCGGGTATTTCTATCAACTACATCTTAATAATCAAGAAGAAGAAGCAAGGCATGATGTAGATATTCTCCAAAAATATGTTTTGGAAAATACTTTAAAGATAACGGCCGATGAACTGCGCGAAGGCGAACTAATTTTATATACTCGCAGTGAAGAAGAAGCTCTGAGGCTTGTAAATGAGGGAGAGGCGCAGGCATCCTTTTTCTTAAACCCGTCCTCAATTAAGCAGGTAATGGCCTCTGCTCAAGAAGGGCAAAGATTGCCACAAAAATCAACATATTTCTATCCGAAATTGGTCAGCGGCTTACTTCTAAATATATTAGATTGATTTATTTTTCTATTTTAAAATTTTATTTATTGCAAAACACGCCAGTAATGTTTTTGGGCTTCTTTCACTTCACTCACCCTTCGACCGGCCATTTCTCCGGTATAGCTATCACCATTTTCATTGGGAACGGGCAAGTTCCATCTACCCAGGGCATTCATCGCTTGCAACATAACTTCTGCCTGCCCTTCCAGGTGATAGCCTCCTTCCAGGCAAGATAAAAAGCGCCCCTGAGCATATTCATCAGCTATTTCACCTAACATGGAAGCCATTTCATAGTAACCTCTAAAGGTTAATTTCATACTGGCCAGCGGGTCCAGATGGTAGGCATCCTGCCCGGCTGAAAGCATTAAAATTTGAGGTTGAAATTCTTGCATCACGGGTATAAGTATTTCTTTGAAGACTCTTAAGTAGTCACTGTCGCCGCATCCCGGAGGTAAAGGTACGTTTATGGTATAACCTTCGCCTTCACCACGGCCTGTTTCCTTTATGCCTCCTGTACCGGGAAAGTTTGGGCTCTGATGTACAGAGAAGAAAAGCACTTCTTTGTCCGCTGCAAATTCATGCTGGGTACCGTTGCCATGATGCACATCCCAGTCTACTATGGCAATTCTGTTTAAACCGTATTTTTTTTGAGCTACTCTGGCTGCAATAGCAATATTGTTAAAAATACAAAAACCCATAGCTCGGCTTTTTTCTGCGTGATGCCCCGGAGGTCGATTAAGGCAAATCACCCTACGGAAGCGGCCTTCCATAACTTCCTCCAATCCTTTTACTGCTCCGCCTGCTGATAACAAAGCTACCTCATAAGATTCCGGAACAATATATGTATCCATATCCAAACCGGAAACATTCTGTTTACAAGCTTTTTCTACAGATTCTATATAACCCTTTTCATGTACCAGGGAAATAGTATTAATATCTGCCGGTTCCGGTTGTATCACGGTATAATTATTTTTTAAATTAACACTATCAATCTTCCTCCAAATGTGATCAAGCCTTTCTTTTCTTTCCGGATGATGAGGATCAGTATGAATTAAATAATCGGGATGATAAACTATCCCTAATACTTCATGCTCACTGTTCATAAGTTCTCCTCCTTCCTTCTAATTAAATTTTTTGATTAAGCTAGTTATCTCCACCTTCTACAATTTTTTTTAGCCTTCTCCAAAGAAAAGGGCTGTGCTTATGCAGGGGTTGGGGATTTCCCTTACCGTTTACAAAAGCATGCTCACTGCTTCCATTGGCTAAAAGTAAGCTTTCTCGATATACCCGGTAGACAAACAATATTCTCAATTCCTGCAATGAATTAACTTCCGTTATAATTTTTAGTTCATCATCGTAGTAAGCGGGTTTTTTGTATTCGCAGTGCACTTTGATTACCGGCAAATAGATTTCGTTTTTTTCAAACTCTGAATATGGGATGCCCATAGCTCGAAAGAGTTCCGAGCGGCCTATTTCAAACCATATCAGGTAATTTGCGTAATAAACAATTCCCATCTGGTCAGTATCTTTATAGAGAACCCTTACGTGGGATTCATTTATGGCCAATTTATTTTCACTCCCATATTTTTCAATTGTATATGCCTATCCGTCAAAATTCGCCTTCGGTGAAAATTTCTTGCACCTCAATCCCATCCGGGCCGACTAATTTTTCAAGCTTTTTCCAAAACTTTTTATCATCACGCCCCCAGAACTTCTCGGGTAAAATCATGATTTTATTTTGTTTTTTCAGCATTAGGTATACAGGAATTTCGCCATCACCATTTTTATTAAATAATATATTACGTAGCTCAATCAAGCAGGAAATATCCTCCTCATTTTCCAAGTGAAGATTAATAAATAATTGTTTAGATTTTATAGGTAAGGGAGTCACCTCGTCACCGATAATTTTAACTTCTTTTTTATTATCATCTTCAACCTTAACATCAGTTTTTCCCTTAATAACAACAAGTTTGTCTTCATGAAGTAATTCTTTTTTATCTTCGTATAATTTACTGAATACAACCACTTCTACTGTGCCTGTTAAGTCTTCTAAAGTGGCAAATGCCATAGGCCTGCCTTTTTTGGTATAGATAACTTTTACTTTATTTAATATACCACCGACAGCTATCTTTTGTTCTTTTCGTAAATCTGCTAATTCAGCACAGCGGACCAGGTTCGGAATATTCTCCAGGATCGGACGGTAATGATCTAAAGGATGGCCTGAGATATATAACCCAAGCACTTCTTTTTCCTTAGACAGCTTTTCTTTAAATGAAAAATCGGGAACATCTGCAAAACGATCTTTTACGTGCTGCTCCTTTTCTTCTTCACTAAACAAAGAGAGCATGGAAATTTGCCCGTTTAAGCGATCTCTTTGCATAGCTTGCCCCTCTAAAATAGCTTCGTCCATACCGGCCAATAGTCGAGCACGATTCTGATGAATGGAATCAAATGCTCCGGCTTTAATCAAGCTTTCAATAACCTTTTTATTGCTTGTTCTGAGATCAACTCTTGCACAAAAATCTGTTAGAGATAAAAAAGGCTTTTCTTGCCGCATTTCCATAATATTCTCGATAGCGCCGATACCCACATTTTTAATTGCAGCCAGACCAAAGCGTATCTGCTGGCTACCTCTCACAGTAAAATTAATTTCACTTTCATTTATGTCCGGAGGCAAGACTTGTATTTCTTGACGATCACAGTCGGATATATATAAAGCTACTTTATCGGTAGTTGACATATGAGAAGTTAAAAGCGCTGCCATAAACTCCACTGTATAATTAGCTTTTAAAAAAGCAGTTTGATATGCAATCATTGCATAAGCAGCAGCATGAGATTTGTTAAATCCATAGGAAGCAAATTTTTCAATTAGATCGTAAATATATTTGCCGAGTTTTTCCGTATAACCTTTATCTTTACAACCTTTAATAAAGATTTCCCTTTGTTCATCTATCATTTCTTTTTCTTTTTTCCCAATTGCTTTCCGTAACAAGTCGGCTTGCCCCAGTGAAAATCCGGCGATTTCGGCAGCAATCTGCATAATTTGTTCCTGATAAACCATGACTCCATATGTTTCTTTTAAAATATTTTCCAGAGAAGGGTGAGGATAATCAACCGGTTCAATATTATGTTTACTGTTTACGAATACAGGAATCTGCTCCATAGGGCCCGGACGATAAAGGGCCACCACCGCTATTATATCTTCAAACTTATTTGGTTTTAGATCTCGTAATACGTTTTTCATACCGGCACTTTCCAGCTGAAAAACACCGTCTGTTTCTCCACGGGAAAGGAATTCATAGGTAAATTCATCTTTTAAAGAAATATTGTCAATATCTATCCGGTAATTATGCCTTTCATGTACATTTTCCAGGGTTTTTTCAATGATACTTAGAGTTCTTAAGCCTAAAAAGTCCATCTTTAATAGTCCAAGATCCTCAAGTTTTTTCATGGGGAATTGGGTGATAACATTACCATCATTAGCTCTTTGTAAAGGCACATATTTTACCAGTGAATCATTTGCAATGACAACTCCTGCGGCATGAGTAGAAACATGTCGGGGTAATCCTTCCAAAGAGCGGGATATATCCAATAATCTCTTATACTCTTCATTTTGATAGTATTCATGCAGTTCATTGCTCTGTTCCAACGCTTTTTCAATATTGATTTTAGGTTCATTGGGAATAAGTTTGGCTATGCGGTCCACTACATTGTAAGGTATATCAAGAGCTCTGCCTACATCTCTTACTACCGAACGCGCTGCCATTGTTCCAAAAGTAATGATCTGTGCTACTCTATCTTCACCATATTTGTTTACCACGTAATCAATTACTTCTTCGCGCCTTTCGTCGCATATATCTATATCAATATCCGGCATATTTATCCTTTCGGGGTTAAGAAACCTTTCAAAAAGAAGTCCATATTTTAAAGGATCAATATTGGTGATTTGCAGGCAATAAGCTACCAGGCTACCGGCTGCTGATCCCCTGCCGGGGCCTACCATAATGCCCTTTTCCCTTGCATAGCGCACAAAATCCCACACTATCAAAAAATAACTACAGTAACCCATCTGTTTAATCACTGTTAATTCATAATTGAGCCTTTCGTTAACAACCGCATTTACGTTATCGTAACGCTGATAAAGCCCCTCCATGCAAATTTGCCTTAGGTACTCTTCTTCTGTTGTATCAGAAGGCAAAGCATAATCAGGCAAGTGTGTTTGTTCAAAATCAAAATCTAATTGGCATTCTTCGGCAATTTTCAAGCTATTTTCTAAAGCACCGGGATATTCAGAAAATAATTCAGCCATCTCTTCAGGGCTCTTTAAGTAAAACTCTTGAGATTTAAAACTCATCCGATTTTCGTCATTGATCGATTTGCCTGTTTGAATACATAGGAGTAGATCATGCGCCATAGCATCATCTTTACAGAGATAATGCACGTCATTGCTAGCTACCAGAGGAATTCCTGTTCTCTTTGAAATTTGCAGTAGGCCTTCATTTATTTTTTCTTGCTCGGGAAGATTATGATTCTGAAGTTCAAGATAAAAATGGTTTTCTCCAAAAATAGAGCTATAATAATTGGCCAATTCCTCGGCTTTTTCCATATTTTCCTGAAAAACAAGGTGGGGTATTTCTCCGGCTATGCAAGCACTTAAAGCGGTTAATCCTTCCGCATGTTTTTCCAATAGTTCCCTGTCTACACGGGGTTTGTAATAAAAACCTTCCAGGTACCCTTTGGTGACAATATTCATCAGGTTACGATAACCTTCTTCATCCCTTGCCAACAATACCAGGTGATGCTGGAAAGAATCATAAGAAGGTTCTTTATCAAAACGTGACCTGGGAGCTACATAAACTTCACAGCCGATTATAGGTTTTATTCCGGCTTTTGTAGCCTTCTGGTAAAAATCAATAACGCCGTACATAGAACCATGATCAGTCAAAGCAATTGCCGGCATTGACATTTCTTTAGTTCGGGAAATTAAATTTTCAACACGTGCAGCCCCATCTAATAAACTAAATTCCGAATGCACGTGTAAATGGACGAAAGAATACATCACTTGTTCACCTTTTTTAAATTGAATTTTTATTTCTAAAGCTTCTATTTTGCTATAAACTTTTCCTTTAAAATTTACCTTAATTAATTTTAGCACACTTAAATATATAACTTCCAAAATAGTTTAATTTTCGATAGAATGTAAATAAAGGAGTTATTATGATATTGTCTGGAAAAACAAAATTAAATAATAATAATTAATAAAAAGGAAATTATTTATGAACAATATATCAAAAGAACAATGGAGTTACGCATTTAAATTTTGGATTGCTGCATTAGCTGTAGCATTTGGTGCCTGGATAATTTATGAACTTATTCCTTTTATAGCTTTATTATTAATTGCTTTTTTAGTTGTATATTCAATTTTGCCATTGGTTCAATATCTGGCTACTAAAAAGGTACCCTATTTTGTATCTACAATTATAGCTTTTATATTAATAATATTCATTATTGCCTTCCTGGTCTACTTACTTATACCCGGCCTGATAGAAGAATTAAGATATATGGGAACTTACCTGGTTCAAGACTTTATCCCTTTTATTAACGAAATGAACATCCAACTGGAACAGTTGGATACAAGATTCGATCTTCCTTTAAGTCAAAATATTACAGATTTTTTCTTTTCACTTATTGATCAAATACCCCAATATACCCAAAACATATTGGAAAATATTACTGAGTTTACGGCAAGCCTTTTATCAGGCATTTGGGCAGTTATAGCGGGAATATTTGTTATCTTTTTCATGCTGATTTATGCTGAGAGGATAAGGAACCAGCTTGTATATGTATTTCCGCAAATTTACCATGAAAGAATATATTATATCTTTAAAACTATAAATCAAAAGGTCGGCGCTTATATTAGGGGAACTTTAGTAAAATGCTTCATTGTAGGATTACTGACCGGGATTGCTTTGGCGATTGTAGATCTACCTTTTGCCATTGTCCTCGGCTTCCTGGCCGGCATTTTAAACATTATACTATACATTGGCCCTGTTGTGGCCGCTGTGCCGGCTGTTTTATTGGGGTTTGCTCCCGACACTCCGCATTTTTTGCTCATCATCTTTATTTATATACTCGTGCAGATAATTGATGGAGTTATCTTTACTCCTTTTCTCTTAGGTCAAGCGGTAGATTTAAATCCCCTTACTATAATACTTGCTGTTCTTATCGGTGCACAACTTGCCGGTATAGTCGGTATAATTGTGATTATTCCCCTTGTTGCCGTTGGCAAAGTATTGTTTTATCATTATTATGTGGAAAAACTTTATGCAGAAACGCCCCAAGCAGCCGATGACAACTCTAACGAATAATACCTTCCATAATATGGCAAGCAATATGGCTAAACCATGCCGGGGAAATTATTCTGTCGGAGAGCCTCAAAAAGGACTACGGCTACTGTATTTGAAAGGTTGAGAGAGCGTTCTATGGAAGTAGACATGGGCAGGCGGTAAACTTCATTTGACTTAGACAGAATATTATCGGGCAACCCGCTTGTTTCACTACCAAATATTAAAAAGTCATCGCTTTGGAATTCTACTTCTGTATATAATCTTTTCCCTTTGGTGGAAAATAATATACAACGTTTTTCTTTGTATTTATTTATAAAATCGCCCCAACTGTCGTGAACATAATAATCTAACAAATTCCAATAATCCAACCCCGCTCTCCGCAAATACTTATCATCAAGGGAAAAGCCCATGGGTTTTATTAGATGTAACCTGGAATTGGTTAAAACACAAGTGCGAGCAACATTGCCCGTATTCTGAGGTATTTCCGGCTCTACAAGCACAACGCTCATCATTATATATCCACCATAAAAATTATCATGTTTTTAATTTTAGGAACAGCTTCCCTGGCAATCTGAATCTCCGGAAGAAGTATCTTCTTTTTCACCCTCTCCTCCATACCTTTTTGATTTAAATAATTCATTATTAAAGCGTAATTTTTCTTGCACCAGATAATTGAAAGTGCCTTCGGGGAAGGTGCCGTCATCATTACGTTCTCCAGGAGGCATATCCGTCAATAACTCGATTACATCATCAACCGTTTCGGCAAGATAAACAGAAAAATTTCCTGATTTAACCGCATCAACAACTTCTTGTTCTAAAACTAAATTATCCCGGTTTGATTGAGGTATAATTACCCCATGTTCTCCGTTTAACCCCTTGCTTTTACATGCTCGGTAGAATCCCTCAATTTTTTTATTAACTCCTCCTACCGGTTGTATTTCACCTTTTTGGTTAATTGAGCCAGTTATCGCAATTCCCTGTTTCAAAGGTGTGTCCGTAAAACTGGACAAAATAGCCATTAATTCTGCAACCGTGGCACTATCTCCTTCTATACCGGCGTAGCTCTGTTCAAAACATACACTTGCCGAGAGGGTAAGTGGTTCTTTCTGGGCATAACGCTCTCCAATAAATCCGCTTAAAATTAAAACACCTTTGTTATGAATATTTCCGCTGAGCCTGCTTTCCCTTTCAATATCCACTATTCCCCGCCTACCAAGAAAAGTAGATGCAGTAATCCGGTTTGGGCGTCCAAACTGATAATCTCCCGAGTCTATTACCGACAAACCGTTTATTTGGCCCACCATCTCTCCATCCAGCTGGAGTAAAATCTGGTTATTTTCAACCATTTCCTGAAGCTTATCTTCATACTTGCCGGAACGGTATTTTTTTTCCTCAATTGCTTTGTCTACATCTACAGAAGTAATCAATTCCTTATTATCTAAGGCAGCCCAAGCATCTGCTTCATAAAGCACCTCTACAATATCATTGAAACGTGTACTCATTTTTTCTCTGTGTTCGGCCAGCCTGGAACCATAGTCGCAAATACGCGCTACCGCTGAACGATCAAAATGTTTGATGTTTTCCTTGCGGCAGTGAGTGGAAATGAAGCTGGCCATTTTAGACATATTAAGGTTTTCACGCTTCATTTCCACGTCAAAATCTGCTTTAACTTTGAATAATTTACGGAAATCCTCGTCATAATAATAAAGAAGTTGATAAAACAATGGACTGCCGATCATCACTACCTTTATATCCAGGGATATAGGTTCCGGCCTTAGAGTAGACATAGCAACTAACCCGTAATGTTCAGCTATATTTTCAATTCGTACCTCTTTAGTTTTTAAAACCCTTTTTAACGCTTCCCAGGATTGTAGGCTGGTTAAAAGATCACGGGCCTGCAGAATTAAATAACCTCCGTTAGCTTGATGAAATGCTCCACCTTTAATCATGGTAAAGTCAGTAACTACCGTTCCCATCCGATTTTCATGTTCTATTCTGCCAAGCAAGTTGTAATAAGAAGGATTATGTTCCACTATTACCGGAGCCCCTTTAGTCTTAGAATTGTCAGTCAATACATTTACGCGGTAATGAGACTCTATATTTTCTTTGCTTTGTTTGTTCATCCAGGCCAATGGATTCTGTTGCTGTTCATCATCGTCCCCTCTAAAACTGTCTATATTTTTTAAAATATCTTGTTGGTAGTTATCGAGATATTCAATAATTTTGGGAAAGTCACTATATTTGTCCTTTAGTTTTTCAAACAAATGCCCTATTGCTATTAAGGCTATGCGGGTATCCATCTGATGTATTTTTTCTTTTAATTCCTGTTCTACTGCTTGTATCTTTCGCAGTATTTCCATAGCTTTTATCTGGACTTCATTTGATTTTCTTTCCAGCTCTTCTTTTAATTGTGGATCCAGTTTTTCGTATTCTTCTTCACTCACCTGATTGCCATCTACTATGGGAATAGTTATAAAACCGGAGCTTGTTCTCTTTAAAACAAAGCCTTTTTCCGAAGCTATGCGATTTAATTCATCCATTAAGGCTGACTTTCTTTCTTGAAATTCCTGCACATACTCTGTCTTTTTCTTTTCATAATCTTCACTGTCAAATGCATTCGGAATAGCTTCTTTAAGTTCTTCTAAAAAATTTTCCATTTCATCGGCAAAAGCTATCCCTTTACCGGGAGGGAGACTAAGAGCCAAGGGTTCTCCGGGGTTTTTAAAATTATAAACATACAGCCAGTCATTCGGAACATCCTCCTGTGAGGCAATATTCTCAATTAAAGAACGAGCATAGCTGTTTCTTCCCGTGCCCGTGAGGCCGGATATAAAAATATTATATCCATGCTTTTTAATTCTTAAACCAAAATCCATGGCTTTAACGGCTCTTTCCTGTCCGATTATATCTTCTATGGAAGGTACGTTTTCAGTAGTTTCAAATTCGAAATCTTTGGGATCACATTGCAGGGTTACTTCTTCCGAGGTTAATTTAGTCCAGCTCATATTTTTACTCCTTTCTTTAAAATTTTGTGTTTTTCATTATTCTACAATTTCCCTAATTATCCTTTAAGAAATTTCTGCTGAACACAAATTATGCAAAAAACATTCTTTACAGCGAGGACGCCTAGCGTAGCACAAGCTCCTCCCATGAGCAATTAGACGGTGATGGGTTGGCGCCCATAATTCCCGAGGTATAATCTGCATCAATTCCTTTTCCACTTCTTCCGTTTTATTTCCTACCGCCCACCCCAAACGTTTGGAAACTCTATAAACATGCGTGTCAACTGCTATTGCCGGCTTATTAAAGGCAGTGCTTATAAGCACATTAGCTGTTTTTCTACCCACTCCGGGTAATGAGATCAGGTGTTCCCAGTTATCAGGAACTTGTCCATCATAAAAATCTACCAATACACGCGCCACCTTAACCAAATTACGGCTTTTGCTTTTAGCTAATCCGCACCTTTTTATGAGTTTTTCAATATCTTCAGAAGAAGCTTGAGCCATCTCTTGCGTACTGCCATAGCAGGCAAATAAATCCGGTGTAACTGTGTTAACCTGTTCATCGGTGCTCCGGGCAGAGAGCATCACTGCCACCAGTAGTTGGAAGACGTTCTCATATCGCAGAGACGTAGAGGCATGAGGATAATAAACTTCTAATAGGCTTAATACCTCTTTTATATTTTTTGCATTATTCATCTCATTTTTACCCAATAATTTTGAAGAAAGTTCTCAAAAACCACTTATTAAGGTTTTGCTATAATTCCTCTTTGTATAAAATCCTCTATATCTTGTAGAGAAAATCCTACTTCATTCAAAACTTCTTTTGTGTGTTCACCCAATTTAGGAGGAGGCAGATTCAGCCTGCCAAAATCGGAGGAAAATTTAAGTGGATATCCTACCTGCTTTGCAGATGTGCCATCAGGACGGCTTACTTCGATAAAGAAGTTCCTTTTTTCTAAATGAGGGTGTTCGCTGGCTTCTGATATGTCCAAAACCGGCTCGCAACAAAAATCTTCATTCAAAATAAGTTTCACCCATTCATCTCGGGATTTTTGCCGGAAAAATTCATTCACTTCTTCTATTAGTGCCGCCTGCTCCTCAAGGTTGAATTGTTTTTCCGCCCATTCGCCCTTGCCTGCAAAGCGACAAAAATTTTGCCAAAAAACAGGCTCCAGCGCTCCCAGAGAAAGGTACTTTCCATCAGAAGTTTGATAAATATTATAGCAAGCATATTCTCCGGTTATTTCCCCCTTATTCACGCGCGGCGTTTCTGCGCCCGCAAAATAATAAGATGCGGCATAAGAGAGCCATGGCATTAAACCGTCTGCCATAGAAACATCTATATATTGTCCCTTACCGGTACGACTTCGACTAAATAAGGCCATCATAATTCCGGCAAGCGACATTAAGGAACCTCCGCCAATATCAGCAACCTGTAAAGGAGGTACTCCCGGCGGTTTTTGTTTATTGTCCCGATTTAATTCCAACAACCCGGTTAGCGAAGCATAATTTAAATCGTGGCCGGCCCTATATGCATAAGGCCCGTCTTGGCCATATCCTGAAAGGGAAGCGTAAATAATAGCAGGATTTATTTGCGAAATAACATCATAGCTTAGCCCCAAGCGCTGCATAACCCCTGGGCGGAATCCTTCCAAAATTACATCACTATTTGCCGCCACCTCCTTAAATATTTGTGCGCCTTCAGGAGATTTCAAATCTATGGCCAGGCTTTTTTTATTACGGTTTAACTGCCAAAAAAAAGAACTATCAGCATCAATAGCAGGTCCGAAATACCTGGTAGGGTCTCCCGTCCAGGGGTCTTCCAGTTTAATGACTTCTGCCCCGTAATCAGCCATTATCAATGTGCAAACCGGACCGGGAAGAAGACGGGTAAGATCCATAACTTTAATCCCTTCTAAAATTTGCATAATGATTAATCCTCCCTATGCGTATAATGCGGCAACAGCTGAGGAGAAGTAATACCACTTTTTACACCTGTTTCATTTAATTGTTTATTGTAGGTATCTACATGTTCTAAACTTAATATTTGGGCAGCTTTAATATTTTTGCTTTTTCCGGCGGCATGACGGCCCGCCCTACGTCCGAATACAAGGATGTCAAGTAAAGAATTACCCATGAGGCGGTTACGACCGTGGATTCCCCCGGCATTTTCACCGGCAACATAAAGGTTGTTAACGCTGCTGCAACCGTTTTCATCGATCAGCAACCCTCCGTTTTGGTAATGCAGGGTCGGGTAAATAAGTATCGGATCCTTTCGGATATCTATATCAAAGCGTTGAAACTGTCTTAACATAGCCGGCAGCTGTTTTTCTATAGCACCTTCTCCCTGAATCAGTTCAATTAAAGGTGAATCCAGCCAAACTCCCGGAATACCTGTAGGGGTGGTAATACCCAATTTTCTCTCTCGACATTCACGAATAATTGCCGAGGAAGCTACATCCCTTGTTTCCAGACTGTATGCAAACTGTTCTCCTTTAATATTAAGGAACATGGCCCCTAAACCACGCACTTTTTCTGTTACCAAAAGCCCTAAAAGTTGTGGCGGGTAAGCTGCCCCGGTGGGATGGTATTGAATAGTATCCATAAAAGCCAGGTGGGCACCGGCCCGATATCCCATAACCAGGCCGTCTCCGGTAGCTCCATAATGATTGGTAGTAGGAAAACTTTGAAAATGCAGCCTGCCTGACCCTCCGGTTGTCAAGATAACAGTTTTTGCCCTCACCACTAGTAATTCCTCTGTTTCCAAGTTATAGAGCACTGCTCCGGCTGCATTACCTTCATCATCCATTAGTAGTTCTACCGCCGGGTTAAATTCCAAAATTTCAATTCCCCGGTTAAAAACCTCTTCCCGGAGAGTGCGCATTATTTCCGCGCCGGTGTAATCCAGCGCCGCGTGCATTCTTTTGCGGGAAGTGCCGCCTCCGTGATTGGTAATCATAGTTCCGTCCGGATATTTATCAAACATAGCCCCCATTTCTTCAAGCCATTTTATAGTAAGGGGCGCATCCGTTACTAAAGCTTTAACCAATGCGGGCAAATTACTAAAACCACCGCCGCCGAGCACATCCAAATAATGAATAGTCGGAGAATCATTGGAATTATCCGCAGCCTGTATGCCACCCTGGGCCATCATAGTATTCGCATCACCAAAGCGCAGCTTGGTGGTGAGCAGTACTTTTACTCCCTCATTATGTGCCTCCAAAGCAGCTGCTGCTCCGGCTCCTCCACCTCCCACTACCAGAACATCTACATCATAGTGGAAATTATTTAGGTCCGGCCTATAGTGCGTCAAAAAACTTTCTGCTTCTAACAAAGCAGCAAGTTCTAGCGGCACTCTATCTCCTTTATTTACCCCACATCTTAATGGCTGAAAACCTTCTTCAATGTAATCGGGATGATAATTATTTAATACTTCCGTTTTTTCTTCCGGTGTCATGCGAGGAAAAGGATTATCAACTCGTGAAGGTCGTGTTTCCTCTACTTTTTTTATTAATTCCCTCATTTCAGGGGTGTAGGCCATATGTATTTCCTCCTCTGAAACTTTGTTGGATTTACAAGCTATTCTATATCTCTGCTGTTGTAAAGGTCTTCAATTTTTTCAGTCTCTGCGTTCATAAGTTCCTCTAATTCTTTATCGAATTTGCCATCTTCTATTTCTTGCACTCTTTCCCGCAGATGAGGTGAAGGCGGCAAAATATGTTTGCCATATAATCTACGCGCCAGTATGGCGGCATTATAATGTACAATATTGACCGGGCAGCGCGAAACACAAAGTCCACACATCAAACAATCAAATGATTCATGAGCAGCTTTTTCGAAGTCTCCGCGCTGCAAATAAGCAATATACTGCATCACATTAAGATCCTGTGGACAAACTTTAGTACACGAATTACACCCCAAACAACGAAAAACTTCCGGGTAAAGAGTCATCAGTGTTGCCGTGGAAGGGTTGATATCTTCCAGATCATAATAAGCCTTACGTCCCGGGAAAAAAGGTATTTGAGCCAGGTACATCTCCGGCTCAACTTTAGTTTGGCATGCCAGCCCTACTTTCAATTCATAATCTCCACCGATGCGGTAAACAGTAGCGCAAGCACCACAAAAGCCCGCCCGGCAACCACAGCCTCGTTTTAATTGATAACCTGCATACTCCATTGCATCCATAATTGTCAATGCTTCGGGAACAGCGTATTTTTTACCCATTATGTAGATATTTACTTTCGAATTATTACTCACCATAAACCTCCTCCTATTAACTTCTGTGGTAGTTCGAGAATAATTCTGCCCCAAATCAGCATGCAATACTTTCTTTTACTGATCAAATTCCTCAATATCTTTCAGGCCGGTTATATTTGCGGGTTCATTTCGCTAAATTTGAGCCGCGTTGATCAAAGTTTACACGCGTTTATATTTGTTGGCTCCAATCTCATAAAGATCCCTTCCTTGCGCATCATTAACTACCGTTACCGGAAAATTTTTTACTTCCAGGAGATGAATTGCTTCCGGCCCCAGCTCGGGATAAGCTACAACCTCGAATTTTGTTATTCTTTGCGAAAGCAAAGCGCCCGCTCCACCCACTGCTGCAAAATATACTCCTTGATACTTTTTTAAAGCATCTTTAACTGCTTGATTGCGTGAACCTTTACCTATACACCCTTTCATCCCTGCAGCTAACATCTGGGGAGTATAAGCATCCATGCGCCCGCTGGTAGTAGGCCCTGCTGATCCGATTACCTGCCCTGGCTTCGGCGGAGTTGGTCCTACATAATAAATAACCTGGCCAGTTAAATCTAATGGAAGCTCTTCCCCATTTTCCATCAACTCTATTAGTTTTTTATGAGCTGCATCTCTTGCAGTATAAATAATTCCATTAATATAAACATTATCACCGGCTTCCAGAGATAAAACACCATCGTCACTCAGGGGAGTTTGCAGATGTTTAAAATCCATATTTATTACACCTCCCACTTTAATACATTTTTATATTACTATTTCACCATGCCTACTGGCATGACAATTAATATTCACTGCTACCGGCAGGCTGGCTATATGACACGGATAGGTCTCTATGTGCACAGCAAGAGCGGTAATCCTACCACCAAACCCCTGCGGCCCGATACCTAAATCATTTACTTTTTGCAGAATTTCTTTTTCCATTTCGGCATAATAATTGTCGGGGTTTTCATGGCCAAGCGGGCGGATTAAAGCCTTTTTGGCCAGATAAGCAACCTTTTCCAGGGTTCCCCCTAAGCCTATTCCAACTACAATAGGTGGGCAGGGGTTTGGGCCGGCTTTATTCACATGATCCACTACGAAATCAACTACTCCTTCATATCCGTCAGAAGGTTTGAGGATTTGGACGGTACTCATGTTTTCGCTTCCCCCTCCTTTGGGGGCAAAAGCAATCTTAACTTGATCTCCGGCAACCATTTCTAAATTAATTACTGCCGGAGTATTATCACCTGTATTAACTCTCTGGAGGGGATCTTCCACTATAGATTTTCGAAGGTAGCCTTCCGCATAGCCACGTCTTACCCCTTCATTAATTGCTTCATCTAATGTGCCTCCGGTTAAGATAGCTTCCTGTCCCCACTCCACAAAAAAAACAGCAAAACCGGTATCCTGGCAAAGAGGAATGTCACTATTCCGGGCTATTTGAATATTTTCCTCAAGCTGCTTGAGCACAGCTTTACCGGTAGGTGATTCTTCCTTATCTACCGATTCCGCAATAGCTTTACTAACATCTTCTCCCAGGTATCGATTGGCATCCTGACACATCATTGCTACTTTTTCTGATATTACCTCGGCATTAATTTCTCGCACGCATCAACACCTCCTGCCTCAAAATCCAGAAGCGCATCATAATTTCTGGCCCTATACCTTTAAACATAATAGGGATTTTTTTGTTATTCAATTTAACATTATTGATAAAAAGCACTGCTTAATCTTCTTCCAATTTATGTTTTAAAATTTCATTGACTACCTGAGGATTAGCTTTTCCGGAAGTAGCTTTCATTACCTGTCCTACAAGAAATCCCATGGCTTTTTTCTTTCCCTCCCGATAATCATTAACTGATGAAGGGTTATCTGCCATGACCCTGTTTACTATTTCTGCCAGTTCATCCTCATTGCTGATCTGCTCCATACCTTCTTCCTCTACTACCTCCCTGGGGCTGGTACCGGAATCAAAACTTTTTTCTAAAACATCTTTAGCCATTTTACCGGTAATGGTCCCTTCGTCAATAAGTTTAAGGAGTTCTACGAGGTAAGAAGGCGTAAACAAAACTTTGTCAGGTTCTTTTCCTTCAGCATTCATCAAAGCCAAAAAGTCCCCCATAATCCAATTGCTCACTGTTTTAGGGTGTGGATACTGTTGCAGGCACGCTTCAAAATAATTTGCCAACTTAGGATCGGCTGTAATTACCTCCGCATCGTATTGGGGTAAATTGTAATCATTAACATAACGTTCTATTTTCTGGGAAGCAAATTCAGGCAAATTAGCCCGGGTATTTTCAACCTCTTCAGTTGTCAACACAATGGGTGCCAGTTCGGGATCCACAAAACACCGGTAATCATGAGCCTGTAATTTATCTCTCATGACTATGGTTTTACCCTTGTCTTCTTCCCATCTCCTGGTTTGGGGTTTTACCCCTTCATTATTTTCCAACAATTCGGTCTGGCGCTTAATTTCAAATTCCAGGGCTTTTTCTACAGCTTTAAAAGAATTCATGTTTTTCAACTCCGTCTTGGCGCCAAAACCTGAAGAACCTTGTGGTCGCAAGGAAATATTCGCATCACAGCGTAAACTGCCTTCTTCCATTTTACAATCGGAAACTCGAGCATACTGCATTTTACTTTTAAGTTTTTCAAGATAGCGGCGGGCTTCTTGAGGGGATCTTATTTCAGGCTCCGACACTATCTCAATAAGAGGAACTCCCGCTCGATTGTAATCTACCAGAGAATACTCACCTGTTGACGCGTGCACAAGTTTACCGGCGTCTTCTTCCATGTGTACCCGTGTTATTCCTACTTTTTTGATTTCACCAGCTTCACTTTCGATTTCTAAAAATCCCCCACTGCCTATTGGAATAAAATACTGTGAAATTTGATAGCCTTTGGGTATATCCGGGTAAAAGTAGTTCTTACGGTCAAAACGACTATGCAGGGATACTTCGCAATTTAAAGCCAGAGAAGCCTTTAATGCCTGAGTAACTGCATAACTATTTAACAGGGGCATTGTTCCCGGAAATCCCAGGCATACCTCGCAAACATTCAAGTTGGGATCTGAGGTGAAGGAATTGGGACAACTGCAAAATAATTTGCTTTCCGTGTGTAATTCCACATGTACTTCCAACCCAACAACTACTTCGTATTCCATTTTGGTCCCCCATTATTTAAAAATATGTATTCAGTTTAATAGTTCTTTCTAATATAATCGAATTTCATACTATACTCTTGCATTAATATTATGCTAATACTCGGAAAATACTATATTACCGGCATGAAAGACACATTTGCTTCGCTTTCCAGCCGCATACTTAATTTAATTAAAGATTTTTCACTAAAAGGTTTGCCTACTAACTGTACACTTACGGGTAAATCATTGCTCTTACTCACCGGCAAGCATAAGGAAGGAAGCCCGGCAAGGCTTACCGGAGCACAAAACTCATCTATCTGATAATTCTCTGTAAAAGATTTTGTTTCCTCCAATAAAGGCGCCGGTAAACGAGTAACAGGTAAAATAAGTAAGTCACATTTTTCAAATACTCGGCTAAAGTCATCTTTAACCAGCGTCCAAACTTGCAGGGCTTTCTCATAGTATTTTTTATAATTATCTTCGTTTAAAAGATATGCCCCTAAAAAACTGCGCCGCCTTGCTTCTTCTCCGAAAGTATGTTTCCTGGTTTTTTGATACCATTCTTCCAGGTTTGCCCCCTCATAATGGTAGCCATAACGTATTCCATCAAAACGTGACAGGTTTGAAAAAGACTCCGATATAACCAGAATGTAGTAAGCCAAAAGTCCTGCCTTGAAATAAGGCAAAGAAACTTCTTGAAACTCCATATTACAATTTTTGAAAAGCTCAATATTGTTCTCTATGTTATCTTTGAAAGGTGCTTCTACCTGCTGCCAAATTTCTGTGGGATAACCGGCAGTTATAATATTGTTTTCTATCAAATCATCTTTCAGCGAAGTAGCAGATAAAGCTGAAGTGGCGAAATCCCGGGGATCGTAGCCACTTGCTATGTCAAGCATCAGCAAAAAGTCTTCAGCTTTTCGAGCCAAAAGCCCTACCTCAGACAGAGAAGAAGAAAAAGAAGTCAGTCCGTAACGCGAAATTACTCCCGGTGTGGGACATAACCCCATTATTCCACAATAAGAAGCAGCTTCCCTCAACCCGCCGCCGGTATCGGAAGCAATTGCTAACATTGCCTGATTGGCAGAAACAGCAGCAGCAGCGCCTTCACCAGCAGTTCTATCCAGATCCAGGGGGTTTCGGCTCCAAAAATAAGATGAGGTTTTTGTCGTTGCTCCCATGCCAAATTCATCCATGTTAGCCTTGCCCATAACTGCTCCTCCGGAATCAATGCTTCTCTGCACTACTTCTGCTGAGAAAGGTGAGTAATTATTTTCCAGAGCTTTTGTGCCGACAGTATTCGGAATGCCCTCCAGGGCAAGATCATCTTTAATGACCAGGGGTATGCCTCCCAGGGGAGGCAAGGCTTCATCAGCGGAAACTTTCTTATCAACTGCGTCTGCTTGCTGTAAAGCATTCTCGCCTGTAATCGTAATTAAAGATTTTAAGCGATCATTTGTATATTCCAGGCGTGTTATGGCATTTTCAACCAATTCTCGCGCTTTTATTTCTTTTTTCTTTATGGCTTTCACCGCTTCAGCAGCAGACATTGTATTATGATTCATTTTGATTTAGGCAAGTATACTCCCACTTTTATACGATAGCTTAAGTAGAAGGGGTATCGCCAGTCCTCCTCTCTAAAAACGGGGTAGAAGCCAGTTAAGGCTTGAGCCGGTCAACCAGAGTATCGAAATTATGAATAAGTTAACAAGTTAACACACAGTGTACTTTAATACTCAATAATGGGTGGAACCCGATAAAAGCCCTCCTCAAAATTCTCGGCCATTTCCCATAACTTATGCTGGTTTTTGCGTTGTTGGGCCTTATCTTCTCTCTGCACATTGTTTCCTTCATATTTGTAAACAGTAGGTAACACTTCTGTAGTATCAATGGAAAATAAAGGCTCCAACCAACTTTCCAGGCTATAAATATCTTCAATGATCTTTTCTACTTCTTTTTCGCTTCCTTCTATTTTTACCGTCTGTAAAAGATTTTGCACATCTTCCCGGTTTATCTTCATTTAATTCCCTCCCTCGACCAAATCATTCGTATTATAACATACCCTAATCATCAATAAAAGAAAACACCGTAAAGAAAAACTCGATTACCCTATTACCAAACGGATGATTATTTAGGATATTCCCACTATTTGCCTGAATTGATTTTCATTTAGCACTCGCACCCCTATTTCCCGGGCCAGCTCAACCTTACTGCCCGGATCTTCACCTACTACCAAAAAGTCTGTTTTTCCACTTATGGAACCGGCAACACGGCCTCCTTTTTCTTCCACTAAACGCCGCGCCTCTTCACGAGGCATGGTAAGAGTACCGGTAAAAACAAAGCTTTTTCCTGCAAGTTCTTCATTATATGTATTTGTAACCGGTTCCTTAAAATTCACACCGGCTTTTCTTAATTTATTTAAGATTACCTCTGTTTGGCCCTTTTCAAAATAACCAACTATGGAAGCGGCTATCTTGGGGCCAATTTCTTCCAAATCTTCCAGTTCTTTCAAAGAAGCAGCTGCAAGATCATCTAAATGAAGGAAATGCGAAGCAAGGGTGCGGGAGACTTTTTCCCCTACAAAGCGGATTCCCAGCCCGTGAAGCAGCCGGTGCAAAGGGTTTTGCTTGCTCTTTTCAATAGATTCCAAAAGATTTTGCCCGGATTTTTCCGCCATTCTTTCCAGGCTCACCAAAGAATAAATATCAAGGTAGTAAAGGTCACCTATATCTCTTGCCAACCCATTATTCCATAACTGTTCAGCAACTGCCGGGCCTAATCCATCAATGTCCATTGCTCTCCTGGAAGCAAAATGAATAAGCCTCTCTACAGCTTGAGCTGGACAGGCAGGATTCAAACAACGTACTATGGCTTCTTCCGGCAGCCTCTCTACAGGATTGCCACAAGCAGGACAATCGGCAGGCATCACGAATTTTCTTTCTCTCCCTGTCCTTTTTTCTTTATCTACCTTTATGACTTCAGGTATTATGTCACCTGCTTTGCGAATGACAACATTGTCGCCAAGGAGAATGTCTTTCTCTTTTAAATAATCCTCATTGTGCAAACTGGCCCTTTTAACGGTGGAACCGGCAAGCTGCACCGGTTCTAATATGGCCACGGGAGTAATAGCTCCTGTCCGCCCTATATTTACTTCGATATCACGCACCATGCTAGAAGCTTCTTCGGCAGGAAACTTAAAAGCTACTGCCCACCTTGGTGAACGTGATGTATATCCCAAGCGGTCATGCCACTTATAATTATTAACTTTGATTACTGTTCCGTCCACATCGTATGCAAGTTCATGACGTTTGTCCATCCAACGGCGGCAGTAATTCATTACGCTTTCAATGTCTGGGCAATATTCCCAATGAGGATTAAGAGGAAGCCTTAAATCCTGCAAGTATAACAGCATTTTATAATGCGAATTAACCTCCAGGTTATGCTCACCGGTCCCGTAAATAAAAATTTTGAGCGGCCTTTGAGCAGCAATTCGCGGATCTAACTGGCGCACCGAACCGGCAGCAGCATTACGGGGGTTGGCAAAAGTGGTTTCACCTCGTTCGCTGCGTTCTCTATTCAACTTCTCAAAATCATCGTGGTTGATATAAACTTCTCCCCTCACTTCTAAAGTAAGAGGTTTTTTTAACTGCAGGGGAATCTGACGGATTGTTTTCAAGTTGGCCGTAATATCTTCCCCAACGTAACCATCCCCCCGGGTAGCACCGTGCACCAAGCGCCCTTCTTCGTAAAGCAGGGAGACTGCAAGTCCGTCTATTTTGAGCTCAACTACATAATCTACTTGTTTATTATCTAACATGCGAGTGATACGCTGATGATAATCTTGTAGTTCTTCCCAGGTAAATGCATTTTCCAGGCTAAGCATGGGAACCCTGTGTCCCACACTGGAAAATGCAGCAAGAGGTTCGCCACCCACCCTTTGAGTTGGAGAATCTTCCGTTATCAAGTGAGGATACTTAGCTTCCAACTCTTGAAGTTCTTGTATTAAAAGGTCAAAATCCCGGTCAGAAATTTGGGGACCATCCAGAACATGGTAATAATAATTATGCTCTTCTATTTGCTCTCTAAGGGCAGAAATGCGCTGCCCGGCTTCCTGTTCATTCTGCACACATTTTACCTCTCTTTTTCTTTAAGCGATTCCCGAATAAAAGAAACAATATTATCCAGTGACGTCCCCGGTGAAAATACTTCATGGACATAGCCTTTACTTTTCAATTCTTCCCTGTCATCTTCAGGGATAATTCCTCCCAGTATCAACAGTATGTCTTCGGCATCATTATCTTTTAATAATTTCTTAACGCGAGGCACCAAGGTCATATGAGCGCCGGATAATATACTAAGCCCCACAACATCGACATCTTCCTGGATAGCTGCTTCTACAATTTGTTCCGGTGTTTGATGCAAACCTGTATATACAACCTCCATGCCGGCATCACGAAGCCCTCTGGCTACAACTTTTGCTCCCCGGTCATGTCCGTCCAGACCGGGTTTAGCTACCAAAGCCCTTATTTTTCTATCTGCCAATATTATCCCTCCTCGATCATAATTAATCAGATAAAGCATCTTTCACGGGCTTAAATTTTCATACGTGAAAAAATATTTCATGCGAAAGTCATCGTAAAATTAAAAAAGAGGTTTTTCCCGATATTCGCCAAAAACTTCTTTTAAAGCAGCTACAATTTCTCCCTCAGTCGCATAAGCTTTAACCGCTTCCAGGATAAAAGGAATAATATTTTGGTCACTTACGGCTACTTCTTTTAATTTTTCCAGCGATTTTTTAACTGCTTCATTGTTTCTGTTTTGACGTAAAGTTTTTACTCGTTCTACCTGATTTTGTTCCACCTCAGGGCCAATTTTTAGAATCTCTATATCCGGTGGCTCTTCACTGGTAAATTGGTTTACCCCTACAACTATCTTTTCCTGCTTTTCAAGTTCTCTCTGATAACGATAAGCAGCATTGGCAATTTCTTGTTGGAAAAATCCTTCTTCAATTGCCTTTATAACTCCCCCGAATTTTTCGATTCGAGCAAAATATTCCTCCGCGCCTTCTTCCATCTGGTTAGTTAAGCTTTCCATAAAATAAGAACCTGCCAGAGGGTCAATTGTATTTGTTACCCCTATTTCATACGCCATTATCTGTTGAGTTCTCAATGCTATTCTTACCGCTTTTTCTGTGGGCAATGCCAGCACCTCATCCATAGAGTTAGTATGCAGGGATTGAGTGCCTCCTAAAACTGCTGAAAGCCCTTCATAAGCAGTTCTTACTATATTGTTTTCAGGTTCCTGCTCCGTAAGGCTACACCCGGCTGTTTGGGTATGAAAACGCAGCATCCATGAGCGGGGATCTTGGGCTCCGTATTTTTCTTTCATTCTCCTTGCCCAGATGCGTCGAGCTGCACGATATTTGGCAATCTCTTCAAAAAAGTCCAGGTGAGCATTGAAAAAAAATGACAGCCGCGGCGCGAAGTCATCTACATTCAATCCGGCCTCTATTCCGGCTTCCACATAAGCAAAGCCATCTGCAAGAGTAAAGGCTAGTTCCTGTATTGCTGTAGATCCGGCTTCACGAATATGATATCCACTAATGCTCACAGTATTCCAACGGGGCACATATTTATGCCCATATTCAAAAATGTCGGTAATAAGGCGTATGGAAGGTTCGGGGGGGAAAATCCATGATTTTTGGGCAATGTATTCTTTAAGGATGTCATTTTGAATGGTACCGCCTATATTGTCCAAACTTACACCTTGTTTTTCCGCAGCCGCTATATACATACACCATAAAATCGATGCCGGCCCGTTAATAGTCATTGAGGTAGTGATCTGATCCAGTGGAATTGAATTAAAAAGTGCCTCCATATCCTGCAGTGAATCTATGGCCACTCCGCAACGGCCTACCTCTCCTTCAGCTCGGGGATGATCGGAATCATACCCCATGATGGTAGGCATATCAAAGGCTACACTTAGGCCGGTTTGTCCCTGTTCCAACAGGTATAAATAACGTTGGTTAGTTTGAAAAGCATCCCCGAATCCGGAAAATTGCCGCATGGTCCAAAGTCTACCCCGGTACATGTTTGGGTGCACACCTCTGGTGTATGGGTGCTCCCCCGGAAATCCTATATCTTCCAGGTAATCTAATTCTCTAATATCATCCGGTGTATAAAGATCTTTAATGGGTTCTCCGGAAATGGTGGTATATTCCGGCAAGCGGTCACTATGCTTACTCAAGGAATTATTTCTCCATTCTTGTTCTCTCTTATTTATTTTTTCCAGATTTTCATCAGACATGTAATTAAGCACCTCTCACTTTTTTATTCCATAGAAGTTGGCAAACCAATTTTATGAAGCAATTCGTGGGCCAGAGTATAAGGATCAGTCCGCCGATTCAAAAGATCTTCTACCAGATCTTCCACAGATACCCGTGCCTGAATACGATTCCATACTTCCGACTTAACCAGGTATTCTAACTGGTCTACAAATTCTTGCCGGGCACGTTGTTTTCTAATCTTTTGCAGTTGCCCGCTTTCTTCTAAGTAAAGGCGGTGTTGGGAAATTTCATCCCACAGTTCTCTAACTCCTTCACCTTCCAGTGAATTAGTACTTATTATAGGAGGGCGCCAATCTCCTCCGGGGCTGAGATCTAGCATGGCTTCCAGTTCTGTGACCGTCCTATCTTTGCCGGGTAAATCTGCTTTATTAACTACAAAAATATCGGCGATTTCCATTACTCCGGCTTTTATAGTTTGAACACTATCGCCTGCCGCAGGCGTAAGCACTAATACCGTGGTGTCCGCATACTTAACTACATCTATCTCCGACTGTCCCACTCCAACAGTTTCAATGAAAATGATATCTTTGCCGAAAGCATCAACTATTTTCACTGCTTCTCTGGTAGTCCTGGACAAACCACCCAGTGCACCTCGGCTGCCCATACTGCGAATATATATACCATCATCCATTACATGATCCTGCATGCGGATCCTGTCTCCCAAGATTGCCCCTCCACTAAATGGACTGCTGGGATCCACGGCAATAACTCCCACCGCTAAACTCTGACGGCGAATTAGCCCCAGCAGGTGATCGACGAGGGAACTCTTGCCCGTGCCGGGGGCACCGGTAATACCCACAACGAAAGCATTACCGGTATGCGGATATATTTTTTTAAGTATTTCTGTCTTAGCCGGGTCATCATTTTCTACCATGGAAATCAACCGGGCCAATGCCCGGCGATCACCCTGCAGCAATTTTTTTTCCAATTACTGCCACCACCTGTTTTAATTATTTATTAATGTTCGATCCCTGCCCTGGCATCAACGCCGCTACTATAATGATGCTTTATTTCTTTTACCTCGCTAACCAGATCAGCAATTTTTATAATTTGGGGCAGAGCATTTCGACCGGTTAAGATAATATCAACGTGGCGGGGCTTATCACGCAACACCTCTATGACTTCATCCCCAGGTATAAGGCCAAAATCCAGAGCTACATTTATTTCATCCAAAACTACCATATCATAATTATCACTAAATATGGCCTCTCTGGCGCTTTCCCAGCCTTCCATCGCCAGTTTTACATCTACCGGGTCGGGGTTAATCCTATGTACGAACTCATCCCTGCCCGCTTTAATAATAGTTACACCGGGCATTTTTTCCAGTGCCCAAAATTCCCCATAATCACGGCCTTTCATGAAGTGCAGTAAATAAACCCGGTAACCATGGCCTATTGCACGTAAAGCCTGTCCTATAGCAGCCGTGGTTTTACCTTTACCCTCCCCCGTATACACCATAATCAGCCCGCGGGAATCATTATTCTCCTCTGTCATGCTATTTATTCCTTTCACGACAAGCTAAAAAATTAACCTTTCAGCAAATTCCGGGATATTACCAGTCTTTGCACTTCGGAAGTACCCTCATATAATTCGGTAATTTTCGCATCCCGCATAAAACGCTCTACAGGATACTCACGGGTATACCCATAACCACCAAAAATTTGCACCACCTTGGTAGTAACCTCCATAGCAGTCTCAGCGGCGTAAAGCTTCGCCATGGAAGATGCCTGGCTATAGGGCAGCCCTTCATTTTCTAAGAATGCTGCTTGATATGTCAACAACCGTGAAGCCTCAATTTTAGTGGCACAATCAGCCAGCATAAATGAAATGGCCTGGAAATTACCGATAGGTTGTCCGAATTGCTGACGCTGTTTGGCATAATCTACTGCCGCATCCAGTGCTCCCTGGGCTATGCCAACTGCTTGGGCAGCTATTCCATTACGTCCACCATCCAGCACGCTCATGGCAATTTTAAACCCTTCACCCTCTTGTCCGAGAAGATTTTCCTTCGGGATTCTACAATCTTCAAATATTAGCTCCAGTGTGGGGGAAGAGCGCAACCCCATTTTCTTTTCTTTTTTCCCAAAAGTAAAGCCGGGAGTGTCTTTTTCTACGATAAAAGCACTGATTCCTTTGGCTTTTTTCTCCGGATCGGTCATGGCAAAAACTACATATATTTCAGCATCGCCTGCATTGCTTATAAATATTTTGGTTCCGTTAAGTATATATTCGTTACCGTCAAGAACTGCCGTAGTCTTTTGCGCAGCTGCATCGGTGCCGGCCTGTTCTTCAGTTAAACCAAATGCGCCCAGTTTTTCACCTTTGGATAAAGGCTGGAGGTACTTCTGCTTCTGCTCCTCTGTGCCGAACTTAAAAATAGGCCAACTGCACAATGAAATATGTGCCGAAAGCGTTGTTCCTGCCGATGCTTCCACTCTTGAAAGTTCTTCCACTGCGATTACATAGCTTAAGTAGTCAGCACCTTCTCCGCCGTATTCTTCCGGCCAGGGAATACCCGTAATGCCGATCTTTCCCATCTGGTCAAATAATTCCCGTGAAAATTCTTCGTTCTCATCCCTTTCCGCGGCTCCGGGCTCTACTTCATTCACAGCAAAATCCCGGATCATTTTACGCATCATTTCATGCTCTTCCGTTAATCTAAAATCCATTACTACAACCTCCTATTATTATGTTTAATTTAAAACTTCCCTGGCTATAACCATTCTCTGAATCTGATTTGTGCCTTCATAAATCTGGGTTACCTTAGCGTCACGAAAATATTTTTCTACATGATATTCTTTCAAGCCTCCTCTTGCTCCCATTAAAGAAACACTTTTAGATGAAGCATCCATGGCTAAATCGGTAGCCATAACTTTGGCCATAGAAGATTCTTTGGTACATTTTTCTCCCCTGCTTTTCAACCAACCAGCCCGGTAAACCATAAGTTTGGCTGCTTCCAGGCGGGTAAAATAATCGGCCAAAGTACATGAAACTCCTTGAAAATCAAAGAGCTTCTGCCCGAATTGTTCCCTCTGCCGGGTAAAATCCAGTGCAATTTCTAAAGAAGCGGAAGCAATGCCTAAAGCTTGAGCAGCAATGCCTATACGTCCACCATCTAAAAGAGAAAGTGCAATAGGAAAACCTTCACCTTCTTTTCCCAGCCGGTTATTAAGTGGTATTCGAGCATCTTCAAAAACAAGCTCTACAGTTGTAGAACCATTTAATCCCATTTTTTCTTCTTTTGTGCCAATAAGCATCCCCGGAGTATCTTTATCTACTAAAAATGCTGTAATGCCTTTCTTTCCTATGGAAGAGTCTATTGTAGCAAAAACAGTATAAACATCGGCTTCCCCACCATTCGTAATAAATACTTTGCTGCCGTTAAGGTAATAATATTCATCTTCCAGGCGAGCAGTAGTGGAAATTGCGCCTGCATCAGACCCGGCCTGCGTTTCTGTAAGAGCAAAGGCGCCCAACCATTCACCCGAAGCCAGGCGAGAAAGATATTTATTCTTTTGTGTTTCCGTTCCATAGTACAAAATAGGATATGTCCCCACCGATGTATGAACTGATAAAATACCGCCGGTAGAAGGACAAGCTTTGGAAATTTCTTCAATCAAAAGCACATAACTCAAGAAGTCATCGCCTTTGCCACCCCATTCTCGAGGAAGCGGTAAACCCATGTACCCTCTTGCTGCCATTTCTTGCAATGCTTCCCGGGGAAACATTTTTTTCTCATCAATTTCTTTTGCCCTTGGTTTTATATGCTCTTGAGTAAATTGCCGATATTCTTCTCGTTTGCGTTGATGGTGTGCGCTTAAGTTAAAATTCATCTTTTTTATATGCCTCTCTTAATTTATTATTTCACTGCCTTGACTATAATTGCCTCTCCCTGTGCCATTCCACTACAAATAGTTGCCATACCGTATAAACCACCCCGCCTTCTAAGTTCAGAAACCAGAGTCATAAGAATACGCGCTCCGCTTGCACCAATAGGATGTCCCAAGGCCACAGCCCCTCCATTCACATTTACTTTGTTTTCATCCCAATTGCCCAAACGGATACAAGTCCGTGCCACAGCAGCAAAAGCTTCATTTACCTCTATCAGATCCATATCATCAATTTTTAAGCCTGCCTTCAGTAATGCCTGCCTTCCCGCTGCTTCCGGCACAGTGGATATGCGTGACGGATCATCAGAAGCTACTCCGTGAGAGATGATTTCAGCCAGGATGGGAACCCCCAGCTCTCGGGCTTTTTCTTCACACATAATAACCAGTGCTCCCGCACCATCACTTATAGGAGGAGCGTTTCCGGCAGTGACAGCTCCATCTTTTTCAAAAACTGGAGGCAGTTGGGCAAGTTTTTCATAAGTAGTGTCTTCTCTGGGCAATTCATCAGTATCTATTATTTTGGTTTCTTTTTTATGTTTTACTTCCACAGCCGTAATTTCATCATCGTAATAACCATGATTGATTGCTTTGACAGCCAACTGATGACTGCGCAGAGACCACTCATCTGATTCTTCTCGAGTTACTCCATACGAAGCCGGAACTTTACCGCCGTGGATACCCATATGCACGTTATATAGGGGACACCACAGGCCGTCTTTGATCATGGCGTCAGGTAGAGAAGCAGGCCCCATCCGCATGCCTATTCGCCCTTTTTCCATTAAATGTGGGGCGGCGCTCATATTTTCCATTCCGCCGGCAACTACCGTTCGAGCTTCGCCGGCACGAATCATCATATCTGCTTGATTAACCGCTCGTAAGCCCGAAGCACAAACTTTATTTATTGTTTCCGAAGGGATTTCCATGGGGAAACCTGCTTTTATAGTGGCCTGCCGTGAAGGTATTTGCCCCGTTCCGGCTTGGACAACCATACCCATAATCACATAATCTATATGTGAAGGTAAAACTCCCGTTTTACCTAAGGCACCTTTCATAGCTGCGGCTCCCAATTCTACTGCAGATACTGAAGATAATGAACCCAAAAATTTACCAAAAGGAGTTCGCGCCCAACCCGTTATAACATTTCCAGACATTTATTCACCCCTGTTAAGATACATCCTTACCTTCTTTAAAGTTCAATATTCGTGAAACAGGGATTAAAATCCTTCATTATCAAGCCTATTCTTGCAGGACAATTCTATAAGGCCCTATAGGCAATATCACGCCGGCAATATGCGCCTTCAAAATCAATTTTATCTACAGCACGGTAGGCCTTTTCTACCGCTTCTTTAATTCCGGTTTCCATTGCGGTAATACTTAAAACCCTTCCGCCGGCAGTAACAATTAATTTTCCTTCTTTAGCAGTCCCCGAATGAAATACGAACACGCCAGCTTCTTGTGCTGCATCATCCAGGCCTTTTATCACTTTACCTTTTTCGTAAGAGCCGGGATAACCACCTGAAGCCATTATTACGCAAACAGCAGCTTCATCTTTCCAGTGCCAATCACCTTTAAGTTTCCCTTTAGCAGCCGACAGCAAAACCGATGCCAGATCTGAATTCAAGCGTGGCAAAATTGCCTGTGTTTCCGGATCCCCAAAGCGCGCATTAAATTCTAAGACTTTCGGACCATCATCCGTAATCATTAATCCCGCATAAATAACCCCGCGGTAAATTAAGCTTTTCCTTTGCATACCTTCTATCAGGGGCTTAAAAACTTTTTCTTTGACGTATTTTGTTTTTGCGAAGTTTATCACCGGGGCAGGGCTGTATGCACCCATCCCGCCGGTATTAGGGCCGCTATCTCCTTCTCCGATGGGTTTGTGATCCTGAGATGACGGCATAACCCAAAAATCATTTCCATCAGTCAAAGCCAGCAGAGAAACCTCTTCACCCTGTAATTTTTCCTCAATTACCACTCTGTTGCCGGCATCGCCGTAAATCTTATCTACCATAATTTGCTGCAAAGCCATATCGGCTTCTTCAGTATTGTTAGTCACGTATACTCCCTTGCCGGCAGCAAGCCCGTCTGCCTTAATAACCAGAGGCCTCTCCTGATGGCGTACATAATCTAAAGCTGCCTGATAATTAGAAAAAAACTCATATCCGGCAGTAGGAATCCCGTATTCCATCATAAATTCTTTAGCCCATACTTTGCTTCCTTCCAACAGTGCGGCTTTTCTTTCGGGCCCTAATATAGTCAGACCTTCCTGCCAAAAGTAATCAACAATTCCTGCTACCAATGGAGCTTCCGGCCCAACAATGGTTAAGTCTACTTTATTTTTACGGGCCAATGCAGCCAATGCCGGCAAATCCTCCATGTCTACTTTAACACAATGAGCAATGGCAGCAATTCCGGCATTTCCGGGAACACAAAAAATAGCTTCTACACTGGAGCTTTGGGAAAGTTTCCAGGCCAGCGCATGTTCCCTGCCGCCGCCTCCAATAATCAAAATACGCAATGATTTTCCCCCTACCGGTATTTAAAATTCTTAATGTTTAAAATAACGCCTTCCCGTAAATACCATAGCAATACCATGACGGTTGCAAGCATCAATTGATTCCTGGTCTTTAAGGGAGCCCCCCGGTTGGATTATGGCAGTAATACCTGCCCTGGCTGCTTCTTCTACCGTATCCGAAAAGGGAAAGAATGCATCAGAAGCTAAAACTGCTCCTTCGGCCTTCTCTCCTGCTTGTTCCAGGGCAATGCGCGCAGCGCCTATTCTGTTCATCTGTCCTGCTCCGATGCCGTAAGTCATTTCCGAGGCACCTACGACAATGGCATTGGATTTTACATGCTTAACTACACAAAGATTAAAAGCCAGAGCTTTCATTTCTTCCTGTGTCGGTTGACGCTCCGTAACAACTTTTCCTTCATGGGCTTTAACGGGGTAAGTATCAATTTCTTGCACCAGCAGTCCCCCGTTTAATTTTTTATAATTGAGTTTATAATGATCCTCATTACTACTTTTGAGGGGAATAGTTAAAAGTCGGACGTCCGGCTTGGCCTGCAAAACCTCAAGTGCCTCCGCTTCAAAAGAGGGCGCTGCCACTACTTCCAAAAATATTTTTGACATTTCCCTGGCAGCCTCTGCATTTATTTCCCGGTTCACCACAACAATGCCACCGAAAATTGATACTGGGTCGGCATCGTGGGCTTTTTTATATGCTTCTGTTACATTATTTCCCATCCCTACGCCACAGGGGTTAGCATGTTTAACTGCCACCACAGTGGTTTCATCAAATTCTTTAACCAGTTCCCATGCTGCATCAAGATCATTAAAATTATTAAACGAAAGATCCTTCCCGTGCAGCTGTTGTGAGGTGGCTATAGTACCATCCGGCGCAGCCGCATCTTTAAAAAAAGCCGCCCTTTGCTGGGGATTTTCTCCATAACGCAGGTCCTGAACTTTATGAAATGGCAGCATAAGATATTCCGGAAAATTGCTTTCTTCTGAATCCTGTAGAGAAGAAAGATACCCGCTGATAAAGGAGTCATATTCTGCGGTATGGGCAAAAGCTTCCGTAGCCAAACGTGAGCGAGTATTTTTGCTTAAATCACCGTAAGTGTCCAGCTCGGCTAAAACCATGCTGTACCTTTGTGGGTTAACCAGAACAACCACGTCCCGGAAATTTTTAGCTGCTGCCCTAAGCATCGCCGGCCCACCAATATCAATATTTTCTATTGCATCCTCCATAGTTACCCCTTTTTGAGAAATAGTCTTCACAAAGGGGTAAAGGTTAACCACAACCATATCTATATAGTCAATTCCTTCCTGCTGCATCTGCTCCCGGTCTTCTTCCATATCACGACGGGCAAGGATGCCGCCGTGAATTTTAGGATGAAGGCTTTTTACTCTTCCCCCCAATATTTCCGGAAACCCGGTTAACTCATTTACTTTCTTTACGGGGAGCCCTTCTCCTTCAAGCATGCGCGCAGTCCCTCCCGTAGATACAAGCGACCAGCCTCTTTGGTTTAGTTCCCGGGCAAATTCCAGAATTCCTTCTTTGTCTGATACGCTAATCAGCGCTGTTTTGTTCCTCTGGTTCATAGATAAAACACCTTCTTCCCTCAACATTTAAAAAGCCGCGACAATACAAATCAATGGCTCGCGGATACTTGCGATGTTCAACTGTCTGGATTCTTTCATGCAGGGTATCCTCTGTATCTTCTGGAAAAACCGGCACTACTTCCTGCAAAATTATAGGTCCGGTATCTAATCCCTCATCCACAAAATGCACAGTACACCCGCTAACCTTAACTCCATATTCCAAAGCCTGCTTAACTCCATTCATGCCGGGGAAAGCAGGAAGGAGCGCCGGGTGTATATTCATAATGCGATTAGGGAATGCCTCAATCATTAGAGGGGAAAGTAACCGCATAAAGCCTGCCATTACTACCAGGTCTACCTTTTCATTTTTTAATTGCTCCAGCATGACCCTATCAAATTCTTCGCGGTTCGAAAATTCCTTTGGATTTAGGTAAACACTTTTAATGCCTTTTTCCCGGGCATACTCAAGGGCATAAGCTTCGCGGCGATCACTTATAACTATAACAACTTTACCCGCTAACTCTCCGCGTTCTTCAGCTTTTACGATTGATTGCAAATTTGTTCCTCTACCAGAAGCTAAAACCCCGATTTTCTTCAATTGATGTCAGGCCTCCGTTAAATATTGCTTTTGCCTTGCATGATGAGCATGTATTATTTTTGATTCTCAAAATAATTATAGTCCTTTAATAACTACTTTGTCATCTAACCCGGTAATCACTTCTCCAATAACCCGGGCCCGGGTATTATTTTTTTGCAATTGGTTTTGTACATCCGAAGCATCATCACGAGAGATCACCAAAGCAAAACCTATACCCATATTAAAAACACGGTACATTTCTTCCCAATCTACATTTCCTTCCTGTTGGATATATTTAAATATGTAAGGTAATTCCCAGTTTTCCGGTTCAAGTTTTATGCCGAGTGGGGAAGGTAATATGCGAGAGAGGTTTCCGGGCAATCCTCCGCCGGTGATATGTGACATGCCTTTAATCTCAAATTTCTCTAACAAAGGTAACACGGCCGGCACATAAATTTCTGTAGGTTTAAGCAATTCTAATCCCAAAGGTTGCCCCTTTTCTTCATTTTCTTCTGCGCTGCCGGACAATTCATGATTTAAAGAAAGATTATTTCCTTCAATTATCTTACGTACCAAGGAAAAACCGTTACTATGAATGCCCGATGATGCTAATCCGATTACCACGTCGCCTTCATTGATATTGACTCCTTCAATTAATTTTGCGCGTTCTACCACTCCCACTGCAAATCCAGCCAGGTCATATTCTCCGGGAGGATAAAAGCCGGGCATCTCTGCCGTTTCACCACCAAGTAGAGCACAACTTGCCTCTCGACAACCAGAAGCCACGCCGGATAAAATTTCTGCAACCTGGCCCTCATCCAACTCACCCACTGCCAGGTAGTCCATAAAAAAAAGCGGCTCTGCGCCTTGAACCAAGATGTCGTTGACACACATAGCCACGCAGTCTTTTCCCACAGTATCATGCTTTTGCATGGCCGTAGCCAGTTTGAGTTTGGTGCCTACTCCATCTGTCCCGGCTACCAAGACAGGCTGGCTAAACTTATGGCTTTCCAGGGCAAAAAGCCCTCCGAAACCTCCAATATTACTAATTACCTCGGGGCGCATGGTTGAATCAGCCAGTTTTTTTATTTTATCCACTGCTCTATCTGCAGCATCAAAGTTAACACCCGCTTTTTTATAATCATATTTTTCTCCCATGCCAATAATCTCCTCAAAAGTACTTTTTGATTTATTAAAAAGGGGAGCCATTCCATTAAAATTATTAATTATAAATTAATAACTGCCCCATAATGGAATATTAGCTCCCCTGTGTTACTATCTCGCCTTAAGCAATAAAAAGAGGGGCAAAAACCAAAGCCACAATGCTCATTAGCTTAATAAGAATGTTTAATGAAGGCCCGGCAGTATCTTTAAAGGGGTCACCTACCGTATCACCCACTACTGCTGCCTTATGGGCTTCACTGCCTTTGCCACCGTGAGCACCTGCTTCAATATATTTTTTTGCATTATCCCAAGCACCACCGGCATTAGCCATATTAATAGCCTGTAATACACCTGTAATCAATGTGCCGGCTAAAAGCCCTCCCAATGCTTCTGCCCCCAGGAATGGAATAAGGCCCACGGCAAGAGGCACTAATACAGCTAAAAGTCCCGGAATAATCATTTCTTTTAACGCTGCTTTGGTGCTAATGTCAACACAACGAGCATATTCGGGAGGCGTTTCCCCTTCCATTAGCCCTTTTATCTCCTTAAATTGACGACGTATTTCATCAATAAGTTCTCCGGCTGCTTTTCCCACTGCTTCCATAGTCCGGGAAGCAAATAAAAAGGTTAGCATACCACCAAGAAACAACCCCACTATAACTTCGGCGCTTATAATATCAATCTGCTCCAGCCCTATGACCTGGGTATAAGCAGTAAAAAGAGCAAGTGCCGTTAAAGCCGCCGAACCGATAGCAAAGCCTTTGCCGATGGCAGCAGTCGTATTTCCAACAGAATCAAGCTCATCAGTTATTTCCCGGACACTGGGTTCCAGATCCGTCATTTCGGCAATACCTCCTGCGTTGTCAGCTACGGGTCCATAAGCGTCTGCCGCTACTGTCATGCCCACCGTAGAAAGCATTCCCACAGCGGCGATGGCTATGCCATATACTCCGGCAAAATAGAAAGAAACCAAGATGGCAATTGCTATGGTCAGAATTGGCAAAGCCGTGCTTTTCATTCCCACGGATAGTCCACTGATAATGTTAGTGGCAGTTCCTGTCTCTGATGACCTGGCAATTCCTTGCACCGGAGAGAAATGATCGGATGTATAATACTCAGTAAGCCTACCAATAATTATACCCACCAGCAATCCGGCCACTATGGCGATAAACGGCCCTATTTCTCCCAGCAGGTAATCGGTGAGAAAATATGATCCCACTATAACCAGCAATCCGCTAACGAGGATGCCTCGCTCCAAAACAGCACCTAAGCGGGCTCCCTCTTTAGCCCTTACGGTGAAGAAGGCAATCACCGAAGCAATTATTCCTAATGCACATACCAGAAGAGGCAATAAAACCGCTTCCATACTTAAATTCATAGGGCCATAAACAGTAATGGCAAGCGTCATGGCCGCTATTATGGAACCCACAAAAGATTCAAAAAGATCTGCTCCCATTCCGGCAACGTCACCCACATTATCCCCAACATTATCGGCTATCACACCGGCATTGCGCGGATCGTCTTCGGGTATCCCCGCTTCTACTTTCCCTACCAGGTCAGCACCTACGTCAGCCGCCTTGGTATAAATACCTCCACCTACACGTGCAAACAAAGCGATAGAGCTTGCTCCCAATGCATATCCATTAACCATTTCCGGATTGCCAATTACAATCATCAAAACGCCAACACCCAGCAATCCCAAGCCGGCTACCATCATACCCATTACGGTACCGCTGGAAAAAGCTATAGTCAGGGCAGGATTTATTCCTGTTCGTGCGGCCTGAGCAGTTCGCACATTTGCAATTGTAGCTACTCGCATACCAACAAAACCGGCTAACCCTGAAAAAATTGCCCCTACTACAAAACTATATGCCGTTTGCGGATTTATTAATGTCCATAAGACGACAAACAGAACTAACACAAATACAACCAGGTAAGTGTACTCCCTTTTTAAGAAAGTCATGGCGCCTTTTTGCACAGCTGCAGAAATATCCGCCATTTCTTTTGTTCCGGTTTCAGCTTTGCTAATGCGAAACCACAATAAAATAGCAAACAATAAACCTATCAAAGCAGCAACCGGAGCCCAATAAAATGATTCAGATATTTCGACCATACTAACTCCTCCTTTAGCAATATATTTTTATATATTATTTACTACATTACAATATATTAAAAATAAAGCTTACAAATACCTTCTAAATTCAAGTAAAATTTTTATAAAATTAAATATTATTAAATTTTTACATTATTACACCGGATAATCGCCCGTAAAACAAGCCTGACAAAGTTTTTCACCGGAAATGCCTACGGATTCAATCATTTTTTCCAAACTCAAAAAACCGATAGAATCAGCCTTAATAAGACGTGCTACTTCGTCGGATCCTTGAGAGGCAATAAGCTCACTGCTGGTAGGGGTGTTTATTCCATAATAACAGGAACTAATCACCGGGGGAGAGCTTATACGCATATGTACTTCAAGTGCGCCGGCCTGCCGAAGCATATTTACCAACTGCATACTGGTAGTGCCCCTCACAATAGAATCATCCACTATCACCACCCTTTTACCTTCCACAATACTTTTTACCGGATTAAGTTTAATACCCACTCCCAATTTTCTGGTTTCTGGAGCAGGCTGGATAAATGTTCTTCCTATATAGCGATTTTTAATGAGTCCCATTTCATAAGGCAGTCCCGATTCTTCCGCAAACCCTGACCCGGCTGATATGCTTGAATCGGGAACTCCTACGACGACATCCGCATTGACCGGATGTTCCCTGGCCAAATTTCGTCCCAATTCACGACGAACCAAATGGACATTTTTTCCACAAAGTTCACTATCAGGACGGGCAAAATAAATGAATTCAAAAATACAGAGAGCTTTACGCGGTGAAGGTGTTATACGGAAAGAACTTATCCAATTATCATTTATGGTTAACATTTCTCCCGGTTCAACATCACGCACAAATTCGGCGCCTAAAGTATTGAACGCACAAGTTTCTGAAGACAATATATACTCATTTTGGCCTATCCTGCCCAAAGAAAGTGGGCGGATACCCAGGGGATCTCTCAAGCCAATTACTTTATCACGGGTAAGAATAATAAAAGCATATCCGCCCCTTAATACCGGGACTACGTTTTTCAAGGCTTCTTCAATTTCCGGGCTTCCTTCCCGAGCCACAAAATGTGCCAATAATTCGCTGTCAGTGGTACTCTGAAAAATAGAACCTTGAGACTCCAACCCCTCTCTTAACTTATAATGATTTAAAAGATTTCCGTTATGAGCAATAGCCATTTCTCCGAAACGGTATCGGAATAAAAGCGGTTGGGTATTTTCAGGTTTTAAACCTTGCTCACCATAAGAATAACGCACATGGCCTATAACTTTGTTTCCTTGAAATATTTCATGCGTTCCTGTATCTTCAAAAACTTCCGATACCAGTCCCATTCCTTTTTTAATCCAGATATTATTTCCGTTACTGACGGCAATGCCTGCACTTTCTTGCCCTCGATGCTGCAGAGCATAGAGGGCAAAACAAGTTGTTTGCATATTATTTTCGCTATTTATCACTCCGCCGAAGAGACCACATTCATCACGCATCCGGTCATTACCGTAGCAATAACTTAATTTATTATTGCACATAGCAAACTCCTTTTCAGCATTTTTACCTGATATTTTACTCTAAGACTACAGCGAAACTTTTATGGAAAAAGGTTCCGCAAAGCCACGGGGACGGTTTCAACGCCTTCCCTTTGGCCTTCACTTTGCTACGGGATGCTCGAACCGTCTCCTTGGCACCGCTCATTCTGTTCAAAAAATACTAGTTCTCTTCTAAATATCGGCGAAAACCCTTTTCTTTTAATTTGCGATCTTTGCTTTCTACACCTTCAGCCAGTTCTATCCGGTAATTTCGATATTTTTGAAATAAATTATCATCATGCAGAGCCAATATTTGCACGGCCAATAATCCTGCATTAAAAGCTCCATTGATGGCAACAGTGGCTACCGGCATTCCTCGAGGCATCTGAACAATGGAATAAAGGGAATCTACCCCCCCCACACTGGATGTAAATATGGGGACTCCAATAACAGGAAGTGAAGTCATAGAAGCAATAACCCCCGGTAAATGGGCGGCGCCACCTGCTCCGGCAATAATAACTTTTTTCCCCTGAACTGCAGCATTTTGAGCAATTTCAGAAGTTTTTGAAGGATGACGATGAGCACTGGATATAGTTAATTCATAACCAACATCAAACTTTTCCAGTGCCAGCGCACTGTCTTGCATGACTGCTAAGTCTGAATCGCTTCCCATAATAATATCGACCAATTTCTTTGACATAAAATGCCCCCTTTATATTTATTCCCACTCGATGGTAGCCGGAGGTTTGGAAGTAATATCATAGACTACCCGGTTAACTTCTTCAATTTCTTCAATTATCCGGCGCGAAAGGCGATCAAGCACTTTATAGGGAAAAGGATACCATTCGGCAGTTATAGAATCCCGGCTGGTTACTGCCCTGAGTATGATCGGATACGCATAAGTGCGTTGGTCACCGCTTACTCCCACCGAACTAATTTGAGGTAAAACCGCAAAAAACTGCCACAATTCATGTGTCAATCCTTCATTTTTTATTTCTTCCTCAATAATAGCATTAGCCCGGCGGACAATATTGACCTTTTCCGGCGTGATTTCTCCCAGCACTCTTACTCCCAATCCCGGTCCGGGAAAAGGAGGCCTCCAAACCATTTCTGTCGGCAAATCCATGTATTCGGCCACCTGGCGAACTTCGTCTTTAAAAAGTTCTCGCACCGGTTCAATTAATTTCAAGCGCATCCTTTCCGGAAGGCCGCCCACATTATGGTGAGTCTTAATGGTTTCCCCCGCAGGGGAAAGGCTTTCTACTATATCAGGGTAAATGGTACCTTGCACTAAATAATCTACACCTTCAAAACGGCTGGCTTCTCTCTCAAAAACTTTTATAAAATGTTCACCGATAATACGCCGTTTTTCTTCAGGATCTACAATTTTTTTTAGTTTATTTAAAAATTCACTTCTGGCATCAACCGAAATTACATTTAACTTATACTTTTCTCGAAAAGTCCGGACAACCTGTTCAGGTTCCCCTTCCCTCATAAGGCCGTGGTCTACAAAAATACAAATTAACCTCTCCCCAATAGCCTGATAAACTAAAAGTGCAGAAACAGCAGAATCTATACCGCCACTTAGCCCACAAACCGCACGCGCTCCTTCCGGAAAACTGGCTTTGATTTTATCTATGGTTTGATGAACAAATGAGGCCGGGGTCCAGGTAGCCTCCAGTTTAGCTATATTGAACAGAAAGTGATGCAAAATCTCAATGTTATCTTCTTTTTCAGGGTATACAAGTGTAGCAAAAATATTTTGTTCCGGAGAAAAAAGGGTATATGGACTTCCATCTGTTCCCCTGCTCAAAACCTGATAACCCGGGGGCTCTTTTACAATCTGTAAAGCTTTTTCTACATTTTCTATGTGTTTCTCATCTTGATCTGATTTAAGTTGCAAAAATTCAGTTCCACCCCACAAACATTTCAATCCGTAGCCGATAACCATGAGAGGAACATTCATTTTAAAAATACCGGGATCTAAAAAATCTAAAACATCATCATCAATTATTCCCGGCCCTCCATTGATTATTAAAGCCTGAGGCTCTCTCTGTTTTATTTCTTCCAGAGAAACCGCACAAGGTAATATTTCACTGTACACCCGGGCCTCTCTGATTTGACGGGCAAGTAATTGTGTATATTTTCCACCCAGATCAATAACAAGCGCTTTTTGAAAATCCATATTTACTCCTATCTAAATTGTGCAGATATTTATAATCTATATTAATAAACATTCATTTTCCAAAATTGCATAGTTAACTTATTAACCAACATCATATAATTAAGTAAGCGTAACCTTATTTCCTTCTTATTTGAAACATTTTTAAAAAAAACTTACGTTAGAAAATAAATTACTTTAAAAGAAACAACATACAACGAAGCAAAACTTAGATACTTTAATTTTTTTTAGCTACTCAGGCACATATAAAGCTACCTTAGCTAAGTATTATCTCGGCCTGTGTAATTGCAAAGATTTTAATAAACTCTTTTAATAATAGTTAAAAGGACTCGGCATGAGAAATCCGAGCCCTTTTTTAATTTTTAGGGAGAATGTGGTATGGGAAAATAGCTTACATCATACCCATTCCGCCCATTCCACCCATTCCTCCCATGTCGCCGCCAGGCATGCCTGACTGAGATCCTTCTTCTTGTGGCTTATCAGCTACAACTCCTTCTGTAGTGAGGAACATAGCAGCTATGCTGGAAGCATTTTGGATAGCAGAGCGGACAACTTTTGCCGGATCCACAATTCCTTCTTTCATCATATCCACAATTTCACCGTTTATAGCATTGAAACCGATGCCCTGCTTTTCGGATTTCATTTTTTCTACAATTACTGATCCTTCCGCGCCGGAATTTTCGGCAATCATTTTCAGAGGTTCTTCCAGGGCTTTTCGGACTATTGCTAGACCGGTAAACTCATCACCTTTAAGTTCTTTTTCCATCTTATCCAAACCGGCAGCAATATTTAGATAAGCTACACCACCGCCGGAAACAAGCCCTTCTTCCACTGCCGCGCGGGTAGCAGAAAGGGCGTCTTCGATGCGAAGTTTTTTCTCTTTCATTTCTGTTTCTGTAGCCGCACCTACCTCAATAACTGCAACACCGCCTGCCAACTTAGCCAAACGTTCCTGTAGTTTTTCCCGATCAAAATCTGAGGTAGTATCTTCCATCTGGGTTCTTATTTGTTTAATCCGCTTTTCAATATCTTCAGAAGATCCATTACCATCCACAATAACCGTTTCTTCCTTACTTATGCGTACCTGACGCGCCCTACCTAGCATAGATATATCCACATTTTTCAATTCAATGCCCAAATCATCAGATGCCACCTGTCCACCGGTTAAAATAGCTATATCTTCCAACATTGCTTTACGACGGTCACCAAAGCCCGGTGCTTTTACTGCCACGCAAGTGAAAGTACCACGTAATTTATTAACCACCAATGTAGCCAGGGCTTCACCTTCCACTTCTTCAGCAATCAGCAGCAATTGCTTGCCTTGTTGTACTATTTTTTCTAATAAAGGAAGAATATCATGGACATTACCTATTTTTTGATCGGTTAATAAAATATAAGGATCATCCAGCACAGATTCCATCTTTTCGGTATCAGTTACCATGTAAGGAGAAATATAGCCGCGGTCGAATTGCATTCCTTCCACAACTTTTAAATCGGTAGTAAACCCTTTGGATTCTTCTATTGTAATTACACCATCTTTACCCACCTTTTCCATGGCATCTGCAATAAGTTCTCCAATAGTTTCATCATCAGCTGAAATAGCAGCTACTTGAGAAATAGCATCGCGCGTTTCTACCGGTTTGCTAAGTTTTTCCAGATCTTCAACTACAGCTTTCACTGCCTTCTCAATACCGCGCTTAAGAATCATAGGATTGGCACCGGCAGTAACATTTTTAAGCCCTTCCCGGATGATGGCTTGCGCTAATATTGCAGCTGTGGTAGTACCATCACCGGCAATGTCATTTGTTTTGGTAGCCACTTCTTTTACCAACTGTGCCCCTAAATTTTCTACCGGGTCTTCTAATTCAATTTCCCTGGCAATAGTTACCCCGTCGTTAATAATTTGCGGAGAACCAAACTTTTTATCAAGAACAACATTACGGCCTTTTGGGCCTAATGTTACTTTAACAGTATCTGCTAAAGCATTTACTCCCCTTTCCAGAGCACGGCGAGCCTCTTCTCTAAACAACAATTGTTTACTCATTTTCTATTACCTCCTTATTTTTTCTGGTAATGATATAACCTTATAAAGCCAGAACTTTCTTACTCAACCAGGGCTAAAATGTCGTCTTGACGTAAAATTAAATAATCTTCACCCTCTACTTTAATTTCCGTGCCGGCAAATTTTGAATAAAGCACTTTATCCCCTGCTTTAACTTCCATATTCAATTTAGTGCCATCATTTAATACCTTTCCACTCCCTACTGCAATTACCTCGCCTTCCTGCGGCCTTTCCTTCGCCTGATCAGGCAATACAATTCCACTGGCTGTTTTTTCTTCAGCTTCAATTACCTTTACAACTACCCGATCTCCCAGCGGTTTTAATTTCATTTTTTTAAACCTCCTTTTTTTTATTGTTAACTTGTATTGCTTGTCAGCACTCACCTCCACAGAGTGCTAATAGAATATTATTAAAAACTACCTTACTCTTCAACAGCTAATATTAGGCAATATAATAAATATATTGTAGTTATAATATAATATCTGCCTTATTGGCTCTTTTTCTTTAAATATCTCTTTATTTGAATTACTTTTTGGTTAAAAACATCCTAAACTGCAATTTATTATTTTAATTCCTAATTTATTACAAGCCTCTCCCACTTTTGATGGCTCGCAATCAAGCCTGGTTGCCAGTTTTAAAGCTTCGGAGCAAGATATACTGCTTTCCGCGACAACTTCTTTCACCTTTTCTTCAATATAGTTTATTTCCACATTATCACCCCCTTGTATGCTATAAGCAGCGACCAATTTGAATGTAAATTCTCAAATTAACTACTTGACTACATACCGCTGCTCTATTTTGCCCTAAATGGAATTCCTTATCTACCCAATCTATTATTTAGGATATTATTTAGTCTAACATATTTGTAGCAAGAATAATTTAATGATATTATTTTATCATTACAAGGGTTAAGGAGGCCTGTACGTTTACATGGACAATTCAAAAAAAGTAAGCATTCTGAAAGTAGATAAAACGCTCTATGAGTCTGTAAAAGAAATATTTGATAATCACGGAGGATTAAAGGCGCTTCTTCAAGGTCGAAAACGTGCTATCATTAAAATTAATGCGGTAAATTCACATCCCGAAACCTATACTAATCCAGCAGTGCTGGAAGCAGTAATCGGAAACTTACAGGATCAAGGAGTATCAGATATTCGCGTCGTAGAAAATTGTACTCAGGGTAATTTTACCCGCATGGTTTTCTCCATTACGGAGATAGGTGAGGTTTGCCGCCGCACGGGAGCCAAAGCAGTTTTTTTAGATGAGGGGCCTACCTGCGAAATAAAGCTTCCCGGAATTGATAAAACAGCCAGATTTAACCGGTGGCTAACTCAAGAATTAAACCCCGAAAAAAATACAAATGACGTTTTTTTTCTTAACCTGCCCAAATTAAAAACTCACTCCATGTCGGTGGTTACACTGGGGACAAAAAATCTACTGGGTTTAATGGATCAGCATGATCGTATGTATGATCACAATTATAATTTACACGATATGCTGGCTTCTTTGGGTCAATTATTTCCTCCTGATTTTACGATTATAGATGGCTTGAAGGTAGTTTTTCACGGTCACTATCCCCCGGCCAAGCTGCTCTCCAGATGCACTGAATCTCTTAACATTCTTGTTGGCGGACCGCATATGCTTGCTGTAGATCTGGTAGGGGCCAAAATTATGGGATACGAAGCCGGGGAAATAAAACATTTGTCCCTTGCCCAGGAAAAACTGGGGCCTTGTGACCTGGAAAATATTCAAATTGAAGGGGATATTTCCACTTTTAAAACCAGGTATCCACATACATTTTTGCCCGAATTCCCTGAAGATGTTGCAATTTATAAAGGTTTAGAGCAGTGTTGCCCCGAAGGTTGTTACAGTAATACCATGGCTTTATTGCAGCTTCTTTATCTTGATCATAACGGAAAAGGCGGATTTAATATTCTCATGGGAAAGGGTTTTACAGCTGAAACTCTCGAGCAAATCAAACCACCGCTTTTACTGGCTGGCGACTGCGCTATCAATGAAGCTAAAAATTATTTACAAGAAAAACATGGTTCCGGATATATTTGGGAAACTCCCGCATGCAACGACCTCTGTTCAACTATTAAGGCTTTGTCTTCAATGATGAAGGTAAAAACAACTCAAATGGTACCACTTCATCCCATCAAGAGTTTTTATCTGCTGGCAATAGCCAGGATAAAAGGCAGTAGAGCCCGAGTGCCCATTTAAAAACATGCTATGTTTTTTATTGATTGAGCTTATCACCTAAAATATATCTCTGAAATACCCTCTTTTCAATTAAATTAAACATATTTGCTTTATAACAAAGGAATAAAATAATACCTGGCGAATAAAATTTAACGAAGATAAATATTAACTTGCAATCAAAAGGCAAAAGGGCATTTTCATGTTAGTGGAAAACTATAAAGAAGCAATAAAAAATCTGTTTTTTAAACTGCTGCAGGGCTCTTTTATTGGAATATCTTTGGTATTGCCCGGCATGAGCGGCGGGACAGCTTTAATAATCCTGGGGCTTTATAGAAATTTTCTCAAAGATATATCGGAGCTAAACATAAAAAGGTATATTATTATTGGTGTGGGAATAGCCGTGGGAGTTTTAGTGTGCGCTTTGTTTATCACCCGTTTACTAGATTACTATCCTGATTTACTGGTATCCTTCCTTATGGGGATGCTTATTGCTTCAATTAGAATTGTCTTTGCTCCTTTAAGGAGAGATCAATTACGCATCTTCTACCTGTTATTTGCCGGGATAGGGTTTGCAGCCGCTTGGACTGTAGTAGGTGAGCCCATTGCCCAGGTCCCGGATACGCCGGATGAGTCAATCTTTATGTTTTTTACAGGCGGAGTACTCACCAGTGCTACTATGCTGCTTCCTGGCGTATCAGGCAGTTCCATACTTATAATAATAAATTTATATGATAATCTTTTGCAAGCCGTTGTTAAATTTGAAATTTGGCCCAGTTTAGTTTTTTTCGTTCTAGGCTTAGGAATAGGGGTTATTCTTTTCGCCCGTCTCATCCTAAGTCTTTATAATCGTTTCCAGGGAGCTGTATCTTTTTTACTAGCCGGCTTATTATTGGGTTCAACTAAAGCTTTGATCCCCGGTTCATTTGGACCGGGTGTTGTAATTTTTGCTATCGCCGGCTTTTTAATTATTTTCATGTTGACCGGGAAAAAAACTGCCCCTTAACATAATCTTCATAAAAAGTTTCCTATTCTTTTTTTAAACACAATTTTTTTCTTCTTAATAAAACTACCCGCTCTTTTCCAAGCAGCGGGCAGTTATCTATTGAAGCGTAATTATCAAATCCGTTATCGTAAAATATAATCAGTCTTTTCCCAAAATAGCTACACTGCAAATATTTTGGGTAGGGATACCTCCTAAATTATGAGTTAGCCCTTTTTTAGCTCCTTTTACCAGCCTTTCTTCAGGCCACCTTTGCAGGAGTTGATTATATACTTCATAAATCATCCGTAAACCTGAAGCGCCGATAGGATGCCCAAAACACTTCAATCCGCCGTCTGTCTGACAGGGAACCTCACCATCCAAATCGTAGAAACCGTTTAATACATCTTCCGGAGCCTGGCCCGGGGGTGAAATATGCAAATCTTCCATAGTGACCATTTCTGTGATGGAAAAACAGTCGTGCACTTCCATCAAGTCGATTTCTTCCCGCGGATTTTCTATGCCAGCTTCTTCGTATGCCTTGCGAGAGGCAATACGGGTAGTAAAAGTCCCGGCTCCGTCCCATTCGTTATACATTGATTCTTCTCCTGAACTGACTGAAATCTGAAGAGATTTTACTTTTACAATATCTTGATTGGGTTTCATTTTAGCTGCAATTTCCGGTGTGGTAATAATGGCCATAGCTGATCCATCACTTACACCACAGCAATCAAATAAACCTAATGGATATGCGACATACGGTGAACCCATAATCTGTTCTTTGCTTACCGGCCTTCTCAAGTGTGCCCGCGGATTCATTGCTCCATTCTGGTGGCTTTTCCAGGAAATGTGAGTAATAGCTTCTTTAATTTTGTCCATGGGAATATCATACTTGGCGGCATAACCAGTTGCCAGTTGGGCAAAAAAGCCGGGTGCAGTAGCATTTGGACCGATTAAACTGGCAAATTGCCCAAAAATTGGTGAATCCGGTAATCCACCGTAGCCGGTATCTTTTAGTTTTTCAATTCCCACTGCCAGCACCAAATCATAAGCGCCCGCTGCCACTGCATAACTGGCATTCCTAAAAGCTTCGGTGCCGGATGCGCAAAAGTTATCCACCCGAGTTACACCGATCATGGGTAAATGCAGGGCTCCGCTCAGATAATAACCCCCTTTGCCGATATTGATTTCATCAAGGTGATTACCTACCCATGCTGCCTGAATGTCATTTTTTACTATTCCTGCATCTTCAAGGCATTCCTGGAATGCTTCCAGAAGCAAATCACTGGAGTTTTTTTCCCAGTGTTCATCAAATTTGGTGCAACCCATACCCAGGATGGCAACTTTATCTCTAATCCCTTCGGCCATTCTAAGACACCTCCCCGCTAGCCGGGACCGCTTTCCAAAAATAGAAAGTAGTATCCCTCTTTTCATCATACAACTTAATGCGCAAACTAAAATTGACCTCTTTTCCTACTGCTAAATCATCAAGGCTGCAATCTGTAAAATCCATTAAAGCTCGACCTCCGCCATTTATATCTATGTTGCCGTAAATAGCCGGAGGGTTAATTGAAGAGGCAAGCATGTCGGAAGTATAACTAAAAATTTTCCCGCCTTTGCCGGCAAGATAAACAGGTTCAAAATCATCTATGGCTCCACATTCAGGATTAACACAAACTCGCTGGGGCGGATATTGTTGAGTGCCACAGCTATTGCATTTTACCCCTTGCAATCCTTGAATCCCTTTACGGTTTCTCCAAACTAACGACCAACGGGTTAATTTATCTTCCTCACCCCGCATTCCGACGTCAGCTGGAGCCATGCCCCTCCATATTAAGTATTTAGTATACTTATCCAGTTCAGCACGGCGTGATAAGCAAGCACTCACCTTAGAGCGATTGTTTAGCTTCTTAATGTTTTCGGTAACCTCAAAATAAAGAGCATCATATCCATTACCATAACCGATTAGCAAAAGCTTTTCGCCCGGTTCGGCATTTTCCAATGCACTGGCAAGCATCAATAGAGAGTGGGCGGCACCGCTGTCACCAACAACTGTTTGCAGATCATCCTGAATTTTATCCGCCTCCACTCCCATTTTCTTATTAATCTTCTTCCGGGCTCCAGGATAACAACAAGGATAAATAATCTTGGAAAAATCATCCGGTGTCAGGTTGTACTTGCGGCAAATACCTTCAATTGCCTCGGGAATGAAAGATTCATACCCTAAGTCTCTCACCCAGCGTTCTTCCCATTGACGATCATACTTAGAATTAGCTCCTCGCAGGTGATCCACAAAATCATAGGACGCTGAATAAGACCCTTTATACTCAGCTACCACATCTTTATCGCTAACCAGAAAAGCAGCTGCAGCATCACCGAAAAACATTTCCTGGACCGACCCCATTTTACCCAGCCGGCAATCTGATGCAGAAACCAATATATTGCTGTTACCATGAAAACCCACATGTTCAACAGCAGAAAGCAGTGCAGAAGTCCCCGACTTTAAAGAACCTGCAAAATCGGCAGTTCTGATTCCATCTTCCAGGCAAAGCGCCCCGGCAACTATATTGGCATTCTGGCGCTCCTTAAAAGGTGCGGTGGTGGTTGCCAGATATACCCCGTCAATTTCTCTCCGATCAAAATCCTCCAGGCAGTCAATTCCTGCTGCTGATGCCATGGTAATAGAATCTTCATCAAAATTAGCTACTGCTTTTTCACCAGCAGCATTCATCATGGTAGCCGGGTTAAGCCACCCCATAGCGCCAAAAACAGTCATGCGATCCATGCGATAACGGGGTACATATCCTCCATAAAGACTTATGCCTATCATACTTTTATAACCTCCCCTCTCTTCCTAACAAACACACAGCTAATTTAAAAAAAATTTATACTAAACATTTAACCAGAAAGCCGAATTTGCTAGGCAATATTCCTCTCTCTCCTTGGTCTTACACCTGGTAGCCCTTGTAGCAAAACCAAAAAGCGTAATCCTTGCAGAATAGGCTTATCAAATCCTCCCATAGCAGCAAAAGCCGGGTCTATATGCAGAGTATTATAATCACCTGACAATCGATAAATCGCTGCTTGTTGAGGCAAAATTTGATTTTCTTCCACAAAAGGATCAATTGGCATTCTCAACAATCTCCTTTAAAATTGTTACTCACTTCGCCTTTATCAAGCGAAGCGAGTAAGCACTTTGGTACTTTGAGCCGTTACCGAATCGAACTCATTGCCACCTTCTACATTCATAATATCATCTAAATTATCTACTACATTTTCTAACGTAAGATCGGCTTCAACATCAAAAAATACGCCCGGACCTTCCATTATTGCTATACGGCTAAAGTAACCACCGCCTGCCGAGAAAATTTCTCCACTCACGTTACATTGATCCGAACACAGCCATCCTACTATGGGGGCAACATATTCAGGCTTTAATTTTTCAACAATATCTGGGGGGAATACGGTAGCGGTTAACCGTGTTCCGGCTACAGGAACAATCGTGTTGGCCAGGATATTATACTTGGCGCCTTCTTGCTTTACGCTTCTCATTAACCCGGCAATGCCCATTTTGGCCGCGCCGTAATTTGTTTGTCCAAAATTACCGTATACACCTGCCCCGGAGGAAGTTCCAATAACCCTTCCATAATTATTTTCTCGCAGATGCGGCAGCGCCGCTTTGGTGCAGAAATATGTGCCATCCATATGTACAGCCATCACCTTTTTATAATCTTCCTCTTCCATTTTCATCATGCTTTTATCCCGCAAAATACCGGCATTGTTGATTAATATATCCAATTTTCCATAAGAATCAATTGCAGTTTTGATAATGTTTTGCGCCCCTTCCCAATCTGATACACTGTCATAGTTAGCTACTGCTTCTCCTCCATTAGATTTAATCTCATCAACTACCTGTTGGGCCGGCGTCGCATCAGAGCCGGTCCCATCAAATGATCCTCCCAGATCATTAACTACAACTTTCGCTCCTCTAGAAGCAAGCATCAATGCATAGGCTCTTCCCAGTCCTCCTCCGGCACCTGTTACTACTGCAACCCTACCATCAAAACTGATTTCCGCCATAATCATTTCTCCTTTCATTTTTTATTTAAAACTTAAATAAATTTATGAAATAAACAATTTACCCAAAACTGTAATGGTATAAACAAAACTTCTTTTCTAATCAGAAAATATTCGATTTTTAAAAAATCTAATATTTACAAATTTAATTCTATGTTTAATACCATCTTCCTGCTATAACAATTTAAAAACTTGATCATAAGCCGGTTAACCTTATAATTTGTCCTCAAAGACTGTATTGCTGAAACTAAATTAGGAAATTTTTTATTCAACATAATTTAAAAACCCCGGCCTCCTACTAATACCGGGGTTCATCAATTATTAATTTAAAGGTATTCTACATAAATTACGCCAGCAAAACTATCCTCTAAGTCTCTCTTTTTTTAATATCGTCCAAGAGTTCGCCGCCTACCCCCACATTTTCCGGGGAACTTGACTGCAGGTAAACCACAAAACCTGATTTCTTAATTCCGGTCAATTCACTGGCTTTTTGGGTAAATGATTTTATTAATTCTTTCTTCTTTTCCCTACTTAATTCCGGTCCATAAAAAAATATGGTAGGCATTTTAAAATACCTCCTTACCCTCTATTATTCCTTTTCCCCTTACTTCGTAAAAATTACTGCGATTTTTTAATCGTTTCATGAGTTACATGTACCGCTTCATGGCCAACATCTCCCCCCGCGCCGGGAGCAGAAATTGAATCACCTACTAAAAACAGATTATCCACCCCGGGAACTTCCGCAGAAGGGCGTTTTTCTTTAATTTGATTCACATTAACTTCAGTGCCGTCAACCACGGGCAAATATAAAGTGCGTTGCCATTCTATAGCATTTTCCAGGCGGGGGAAAAAGTTAAACAGTTTATTTTCCAGATATTGATGTTGTTTTTTAGCCCATTGTTTTTCTTTAACCTTTTTGTTATCCACCGGCTGCAGCCAGGTTAATAACTGCTTACCTTCCGGCGCCAAAGATGGATCTATATTAGAAGTAAACATACCAAAGGATTTTGGCTCATACATATAACAAAGTCCATCAAGATCCGAAATCTTTTCTTTTAAGCCATAATCAAGGACTATTCCGGCAGTTGGGTTGTTGTGCTTGCATTTTTCCACATATTCATTGGGCACTCTATCCGGCAAGTAAGAAGGCAACTCAAAAGAAGGCATGGAGAGAACAACTTTTTCTCCGGGAATAAATTCATCTTCTACATATACCCCTGTTACTTTATTACCCTCGGTATTCAGCCTTGTTACCGTTGACTTTAATCTAACTTCCCCTTGTTCTTCAATCTTATTTTTGAAAAGTTCTATTAGAGGCTGCCACCCTCCCCGGGGATACATAACAGAAATACCGGATTGCAAAACCTTTTGCATATTAGCAAACATCTCTCCCACGGATGCTCTTTCGATAAAAGGACAGACCATCATAGAAGCACTGACAAGATGAAAATAGCGCCTGAGACCGCCTTTAACATTATTTTCATCAAGCCATTGTTTAACGCTTTTTTCCTTTAATTCCTCGCTAAATGCACCTCTTCTGATTTTTCCTATTAATTGCGCTGCTTTAATTTTTTCTCTGGTAGTAAAAAAACGGCTGGTTAGAAAAGCTTTCTTTCCGGTGGGAAATACTTTTATTTTTCCATCTTCATCTAATACCCAGGAAGTACCCAGAGGAGCATATTCAATTTCATGTCCCAGCTGCCTGCAGGTGTGAGAGATAGAACTTTCAGGCCCAAAACGTATTAAATGTATACCGTAATCAACAAGAAAATCATTTTTATTGATTACCACAGCCCTTCCCCCTAATCTGGGGCTCTTTTCCAGCACTAACACCTTTTCCCCGTCATTGGCAAGCAGTGCCCCTAACTGCAGGCCAGTAATGCCACCTCCAACAATAATAGTGTTAACCATGTTTTTAACTCCTCTCGCCGTTAATTTAATTCGAAACAAATCAATAAGTATAAAATCCCCGGCCAGATTTTTTCCCCAGCAGACCGGCATTAACATAGCGCTTTAACAAAGGACAAGGGCGAAACTTGGGATCACCATATCCTTTATGTAGAACTTCTAAAATATATAGACATGTATCCAGTCCGATAAGATCAGCCAGCGCTAAAGGCCCCATAGGGTGGTTCATTCCCAATTTCATCACCTGATCCACCCCTTCAGGTTCGGCAATACCCTCATAAACGCAAAAAATTGCTTCATTAATCATAGGCATAAGCACCCTGTTTGAAACAAAGCCGGGAAAATCATTCACAACTACAGGAGTTTTCCCCATATTATTAGCTGTTTCATAGGTAAATTCTACTACATCATCTTCAGTTAATTGACCACTAATTATTTCCACCAAAGGCATAATGGGCACCGGATTCATAAAATGCATGCCAATAAACTTTTCCGGGCGTTTGGTATGAGCGGCAATTTCAGTTATTGGCAATGATGACGTATTGGTAGCAAATATAGTTTCTTTTGGGAAAATGGTATCAATCTCAGTAAAAAGTTTTGCCTTAACGTTCATATCTTCTACAGCGGCTTCAATTACAAAACCAGCTTTATTTGCCAGTTCTAGAGATTCTACGCAATTTAACCTTGACAATGCGGCTTCTTTTTCATGCAGAGATAATTTGCCCTTTTCTGTTTGTCGATCCAAATTTTTAATAACGGCAGCTTTCCCTTTTTCTAATGCTTCGCTATCAATATCATAAAGATATACACTGTATCCTGACTGCGCAGCTACCTGAGCAATACCACTTCCCATTTGCCCTGCGCCGACCACTAAAATTATGTCCACCTGCATTGCTGCGTTCCTCCTTCGTATAAACAAGCAAAAACGTCACAATCTTTAGAGTTAATACACTTGCTAATGCAAATCTTCCCAGTCAGATTTATCAAAAACCACATCATCGGGATCAATCGTAAACTCTACTAGTTTCATAGTTATAAAAATAGGTGCATCCCATCGTAAGGCTAAAGCTATAGCGTCACTGGGCCTGGAATCTATAACCCTGATTTCACCACCTTGTTCCAGGTAAATATCAGCATAATAAGTTCCTTCCGTTGATATATCTTTAATTACTACTTTTTCAATTCTCCCTTCCAGTTTATCACAGCAAGATTTAATCAGGTCATGAGTTAAAGGCCTTGCTTCAAATTCCCCTTGCATAGGCATAGCAATAGCCTGAGCCTCAGCAGGGCCAATCCATATTGGTAGCACTTTTGTATCTTCTTTATCAGATAACAATACAATATGGCTTTTATTTTGGTCCATCGCTACAAATTTTACATTTACTTCCACTAAGGAACTCAATATTTCCGGCCTCCTTTCCCCCATCAAAAAAAAATAATCTGGGTAACTTTATTTCTTTAGGGTATTATACTGCTAATATCTAATTATGTTCAATAGACTGCCTTCCTAAAAATCTCCATTAATTATGCAAATACTCAAATACAGGTTCATATACGGGCTTATCCGGACAGGCGCGCTAAGTTTTTTTCAAAAACAGAGAGATCGTGCTCACTGCGTAATACAAAACGAATTCTTTTTACATTTTGCAGGTTCTTGACCATTTTAATTGCGGTATCAATGGCTATCTCAACCGCTTCTTCCAAAGGGTAACCAAATGCTCCAGTAGAAATTGCCGGAAAAGCAATTGAACTAATTTTGTTATCTTCAGCCACCTTAAGTGAATTCTGATAACACTTTGCCAATAATTCATGTGCCGGCTTATCTTTTCCATAAACCGGTCCTAAACAATGGATTACATATTGGTTAGGCAAATTGTACGCTCCGGTTATTACCGCTTCACCCGGTTTTATGGGAGCTAAAGGCTTGCATTCCTTTTCCAGTTCCGGCCCTGCCGCCCTATGAATAGCTCCGGCTACACCTCCACCGGGAGCCAGCTGCGCATTAGCGGCATTAACTACTGCATCCATATCATCTTGAGCTACAATATCACCTTGCACACATTCCAATATTACCCCCGATATTTCTTTAAGCACAAATACCGCCCCCTTTAACTAATTTAAAAAAGTTAAATCTATACTAAATATTAGGTAAAACACTTGCCCAATATCTTAACCGGCTTCTTTCCGGACTTTATTGCGCATTTCATCTAATAATACCACCTCATTTTCCAAACGGGACTTTTCAGCAGCAAAAGCCATAAAGTGGCTTTCCAAAGATGTTTTGCCCGAGGTAAGCACTGCACTGTTATCAGTTTTCCCGCTTTGTAAGGAATCTGCTATGGCTTTCATTATACCGTCATCTCCGCCCATGTGTCCGCTTAAATCCAAATCCACATTTAACAACACCTTTTTGCGAACCTGATAATGATCATACAAATGTATTTGCTGGTCTTCGATGGAAAATTTGCCCCAAAGTGTTCCCCGGGAACCTTCCACCCGGATCCATCTTCCTTCATAAGAAGCCATTCCATGCACCCTTAAAGAAGCAGTAATGCCATTTTTAAATTCAATATTTACCACCTGATTATCACAAACGTCATTGTCACAGTAAAAAACACATCTTCCATACGGACCGTCTTTTATTGCTCGATATTTGCTTTCTTCAGTGTTATCATCTGTAATAGCTGAAACAGGCCACAAATTACGATTGGCCAATATTCGTAACGGTGGATAAAATAAGCCCATAAAACTAACTGCCATGGGATGATGCAATGCAAGCCAGGCAATTATCCTCTTGTATAAATATTTCGACCGCATGCCTATCTGTAAAACAGGTTCGGCTTGCAAGTAGACTCGCGGTGCATACCATTGGCAAGTGTTTGCTACCGCGCAACCTTCCATGCATCTCGCAGTTGCCCCTGGGGGAGCATTCTCAGAACGGTAAAAACTTAAATTACCAAAAGAAGATATCTTTTCTGCCTCAGAATCTGCAAGCCAGTATAGGATGTCTAAATCGTGAGATGTTTTAGCCAGTACTAAAGGACTGGATTTTTCACAGCAACTCCATTTTCCCCGCACATAAGAATGAGCAAAATGCCAGTAAGAAATATTTTCACTATGCTCGATATTAATAATCTCACCTATTTCCCCTTCTTGAAGTGCTTTTTTAATAGTTGCAAAAAAAGGAGTATAGCGAAGCACATGTGCAATCCAAAGTTGTTTGCCAGTTTCTTCAGCTTTTTTACTAATGCGGTAACATTCTTCTTGAGTAGTAGCCATAGGTTTTTCCAGCATCACATGATAACCCAAATCCAGGGCTTTTAAGGCAGGACCGGTGTGCATTTGATCTTGAGTTGCTATCACGCATAAATCGGCCATTTTTTTTTGCGCAAGTATGTTTTCCCAAGACTTATATACTTTATTTTCAGCGATACCATGCTCTTCTGCAAATTGATTCCTTCTGATTTCATTTGGATCAGCCACTGCCACAAAATTCATTTTATCTTTATTTTGAAGTGCCCAGTTACCATAAGCGCCTCTACCTCTACCGCCTGCACCTATTAATATTGCAGTGACCATAAATGGCTCTCCTTCCTTAACTCTTATTTCTTACAAATTTGCATCAATGCCAACTTGTTTAATTGATATTATCTTTTATTAACAAGTATAAAAAATATAGCAGCAAAAGTAAAGCTGATTACTTATATCAGTGTATCACCGTGGGAAAAATAGTTTTGATATTTTAATCTGCTACCTATTAAATTAGAAATCTGGAACCAGTTCCATCATAAATATAAATAAAAACATTTATAATGTAAGTTATTTTGATTAAAAAAACCTTTTATGTTAATATTGTAGAGTAAGAATAAGTTTGTTTCATTGAATAAAACTCTTAGTTAGTTTTAAAAAAGCTAATCATTTCTTGATGTTAAGGAGAAATATCATCAATGAAGCTCACACGAGCAGCTGTGAAGCGTCCTATAGCAACTTGTGCAATTCTAGTTGTGGTTTTAGTTATAGGAACAGTTTCTTTAATACAATCTCCACTTGACCTTCTGCCCGACATAGATCCACCGGTGCTGGCAGTAGTAACTGTTTTTCCGGGAAGCGCGCCTCAAGAAACATTAGATCTGGTAACCGAGCCAATTGAGGATGCATCTTCCACAGTCAGCGGCATTAATAACATATATTCTATTTCTCAGGAAAGCGTCTCCATTGTCATCCTCCAATTTAGCTGGGGCACTAATGTGAGTACTCTGCGTGATAACTTGGACACTCAATTGGATATCGTATCTCTGCCAGAAGGGGTTTACGACACTATGATCATTGAGTTCGATCCTACCTTAATGCCCATTATGTCAATTGCTCTTAGTGGCATGGAAGATTTAAGCTCCCTTAGCTACGAAGCCGAAAACACTATAGTCCCACGTTTGCAAGCGTTACCGGGAGTAGCTACTGTGGGCACTCGAGGAACAGTGCAAGAAGATGTATTTGTCCACCTTTCTCCGGAAAAAGTAGAAGAAAAAAATATTTCCTTTGAGATGCTCTCAAACATAATTTTGGCCAGCTTACAGGATGTTCCGGCAGGTATTAGAGATATTGACGACAAAAGTATGAGGCTAAGGTTTGTGGGAAGATCGCCGGATGTGGAAATGGTGGAAAACCTGGTGGTAGGTTTTGACATGGATGAAGAAGCTCTCAAAAGGATGGTAGGGGAACACATAGACATTGACTTAAATGCATACCTCGCTTCTGCTTTTGATGAAGCCGAAGCCAGAGAACCAATAGATATTCCTATGAGAACAATTACGTTGGATGATGTCTTGGATGATATTGAAGTAGACGAAGAAGAAGCTCAATTAATATTTACCTTTCCAACTGACGGAGAATACGGTTCCCCCATCGAGTTACTTGCTCTAGTAGCAAATAATACCGATGATGAAATACTTACTTACCAGGAATGGGAAGTATACGCCGCTCTGGCTGCAGAATTCGATGAAGAAGGAGATGCTGCTATAGAAGATTTTAATGAAGAAGAAATATACGCTGTAGAAGAAGAATTCCCCATTGATGAAGATCTATCGGCGGTGCCAAACATACCTTATCCCGGAGAAGAACCGGGCCAGGTAATCATACCTTTGTCAGATGACTACTCAGATATCACTGCAGAAGAGTTAGGTGATATTGGGCTTTATGAAGTTCCGGATATAGATCAATGGACTGCCCAAATAGAACAAACTATCACCGGTGAACTTGATGAAGCCTCTCAGGTAATAGAGGAAGCCATTGTTGATCTGGCTGTTGCTTATATAATGTCGCAAGCGGGCATGAGTTCAGATGGAGGCATGGGCTTTGAAGAAGAGATGGACGATTTGCCTCTTATCCCCATTACTCTTAATTCGATTGCAGAGGTAGGAATTGACACACATGAACAAAATACTATTACACGCATCAACAAAAATCCCAGCATCAATATATCTGTCCAGAAAGAAGGAGACGCTAACACCGTGGCTGTGGCCAGAGATGTCCGCAGCACCATGGAGGAAATTGCGGATGATTTCCGCGACGGCAATACTGCCAGAGCAACTGCAAGTGCTGCCGGCGACAGCGAAGAATTATTTTTCAATTACCCTTTGGACCAGGGAAGAGAAATTGAAATTGCATTAATGGATTTAGCCTGGTCGCTACTCGGGGGAGCTTTCCTGGCTATAGTAGTCCTTATTTTCTTCCTGAAAAACTGGCGCACTACTTTAATAATCGGTTTATCTATTCCCACCGCTATTATTTTTACTTTCAGTATATTATATTTCACGGATATGACCATCAACCTCATGACTTTAGGTGGGTTGGCTTTAGCAGCGGGATTACTGGTTGATAACGCTATTGTTGTCAGTGAAAACGTTTATCGACATATGCAAATGGGCAAACCCCCTGCCCAGTCGTCTATTGATGGTGCCAGCGAAGTAGCTGCAGCTATTACCGCTTCTACCCTTACTACTTTAAGTGTATTTTTTCCCGTGGTATTCCTTACCGGAATTGCCGGCGAGCTTTTCTGGGAGTTCGCCGTAGTAGTAAGTTGCGCTCTTTTTGCCTCACTGGTCATTGCGCTTACAGTTATTCCCATGTTATCTTCATTATTCCTGCGTCTAAGTCAATCTCAAAAACAACCTCCCCAACGTCAAAATTACCGTTTCGCTTTAAATAAAGCAGTAAAATACCGTTGGCTGGTCATTTTGGCTGCTATCTTCTTTTTATTTGGTGGGGTTTATACCTTCCAAACATTAGGCACAGACCTTTTCCCTGTTCCGGAAGAATCTTCATTTAGTATAGATATTAACTTGCCCCCTGGCACCACTCTTTCTAATACAGATTCTTATGTCCAAGAGCTGGAAGATATTCTGGAAAAACATGAAGAAAAATTTGAATTCTTTTCCACGGAAATCGGCGATGCCGGCTTTATGGGCCTTGGTATGGGGATGGATGCCGGAGAATCCAATCGGGCAAGCATCAGAGTTAGGTTGGAAGATGATTACGTTGGAGAAATGACAGAAATAATTGAGGAAGTAAGAGGTGAAGCAAAAAATATTTCTGACGAAGCAGAACTTTCTTTTAACCGGGAAACAATTCTTGATGTGTCAGGTATGTCAATGAACTTGGAACTTGACGTTATCGGAGATTCTGTAGAAAAAGTCACTGAGATTTCTGCAGAAGCAGTAGAATTACTTTCAGAAGTTGACATCTTAAGCGACATCAAATCACTTATGGATGATGACCGGCCAGAACTCCATATCAACGTGGATCAAAGAAAAGCTTTGGAAAGAGGTGTAACCACCGCCCAGGCGGCTATGACAATCCGGCAAGCCCTTGAAGGAAAAGATGTAGCCCGCCTTCAAACTGAAGATAGAATATATGATATAATATTGGGTTATCATAAAGATGAACTATCTACCCTCGATGATATTAGAAATCTGGGTGTTTACTCCGAAATGATGGGATATGTCCCCATTAAAGAAATTGCCGATATTAGAGAATCTTTTGGCCCCTTGAGCATCCCTCGCCAGAATCAGCAGACTATCGGCCAGATTCAGGCTAACTTTCACGGAGTAGACCTTGATACAGCATCCAGTGAAGCTATGCAAGCCCTGGAAGAACTTGAAAAACCGGAAGGTTATCACATAGAACCCAGCGGAGCTTTTGACATGATGGTAGAAGCATTTGATGAATTGGAGCTGGTTTTAATCATCGCAGCTATTTTGGTTTACCTGGTGATGGCTGCTCAGTTTGAATCTCTTTTACATCCCTTTATTATTATTTGCAGTTTACCGCTCGCTTTCACCGGGGCTATTTTAGCTTTGATTGTTACCGGTAATAACTTGAGTATACCGGCTATGATCGGCATTATCGTCCTTGCAGGCATTTTAGTAAACGATAGTATAATTATGGTGGATCTTATTAATCAATACAGGCGTATTCATGGTTATCCCCTGAAAAAAGCGATCATTGAAGGTGCAACCGCCAGAATGAGACCCATTATCATGGTTACTATTACCACCATTCTGGGATTAACCCCCCTTGCTTTCGGAATAGGTGAAGGCGCTGAACTTCAAGCACCCATGGCTATTACTGTTATCGGCGGTCAGATTACCGGTACCATTTTACTTTTAGTGGTTGTGCCGGCTATTTACTTCACCCTTACCAGATCTAATAATAAAGGAAACAACAATCCCGATGATCCAAATGCTCCTAACACCAAAAGTGATATTAATAATCCTTCTCCCGGAAAAAAAGATGGAGTTCCTTCATTCGAGCAAAACATAGAAGCACTTTCGCCGCAGCAAAACCAGGAAAATATATTATCTTTTGAGCAAAATATGGAAAGACTTTCTCCCAAACAGAGGTTGGAATTTTTATTTAACCACAATCCAGGATATATTGATGAGGAAATTAAAGACGACTATAATAATTTAGAAGAACTTTTCCCCCGGCAATACGGTGATAATATTTCATCTTTCGAGCAAAACATAGAAGAACTTTCTCCCAAACAGAAGTTGGAATATTTAATGGATGATTCACCTGAAAAAGGCAATTCAAGCAAAACATCTCCTAAGAACAAGATGAATATTATAATACAACCTCGTTAATATTATTTCTTCTGCAATAATACATTAACTTTTTATGATCGTTCTATCATATAATCAAAGACACTCCCGCTACAAGAAGCAAAATATAAACAAAAAGGCGAAACATTTTTTCATCAATGCGTTCGTGTAAAAACTCCCCTACACCAATCCCCAAAAAAAGCGTGGGTAAAAGAGCTGCGCTCATAGTTAAAGTTTCCGCAGTCAATTTTCCTGTTGCCACAAAATTAAGCATGAGAACTACAGTAAGAATAAGCCAAAGACCGGATAAAGTGCTACGAAAAACCCTTTTATTTGTAAATTGTTTGCTGGCATAATAAACTACTAAGGGCCCACCGGAAGCATAAATGCCGTGGACTATCCCTCCAGCAATTAACCAGGGTGCTGACTGATAGGCATTAAGAGGTTTTATGTTATTTTCTCCTCTGCGAAAATAATAATAGATCAGCTCAAAAACAGAAATAAATATAACGAAAATACCAAAACCGGTTTTCAGTAGTTCTTGATGCCCTAAATTAAAGATAAGCAATCCCAAAGGCATTCCCACGGCAATAAAAGGAATAATACGGAATCCCAGTGTTTTACCATCTAAATGCTGACGATGAATTAAAACAATGTATAAGCTTAAAATAAAATTTAGGGGAACTATTACCGGAACCAATATATCCAATGGAAATAGAATAGCTCCCAAAGCTACTGAAATTACTGTGCTACCAAACCCTGTAATCGTTTCCGAGGTTTGCGCCACTAATACAATGACAACTAATAACAGCATCTCCCAGCCAAACAACAAGCTTACATCTTGAAGTAGATCAGACATCTAAAATTTCTCCCCGACATATAATTGCGCATCTTCTGATAAATATCTTTGTATTAATCTTCGCACCGTCTATTGACATTAAAAACCATATAGATGATAACATAAACAACAAAGAAATATAACAGATTATACAATTTTTAATTAGTTAGAGAGTTTATTAAACAAAAAGGGCAGGAATATATTTCCTACCCCGTTTAAATAATTGGTGGAGAGGACAGGATTTGAACCTGTGAAGGCGTCCGCCAGCAGATTTACAGTCTGCCCCCTTTGGCCAACTTGGGTACCTCTCCATGTAAATTTATTACCAACCTCTATCTTGTTAAAGTAAAATTAAATTAAATATCTTATTAACCTAAATACAAATACTATATTATAATTAATCATTTCTTACTCTTGCTCCCTGCCCAAAAAATATTTTAACTAAGTATATATATATTGTCAAACAAAATGCCCTCCAAAATAAATGCCAGAGCTGTTAAAACTCCGGCAACTTAACTGGAGCCGACGACCGGACTCGAACCGGTAGCCTGCTGATTACAAATCAGCTGCTCTGCC